>JAESFP010000042.1_pt1:152500-403873 | contig 403873 bp, 386 predicted proteins | sample 9266181 | NCBI WGS metagenome assembly JAESFP01 (sample SAMN14502547, study PRJNA617102) | algae metagenome | isolation source: Pegethrix bostrychoides GSE-TBD4-15B and co-occurring heterotrophs from... | place: USA: Grand Staircase-escalante National Monument, Utah | collected...
TTGGCACCTCGATGTCGGCTCATCACATCCTGGGGCTGGAGCAGGTCCCAAGGGTTCGGCTGTTCGCCGATTAAAGTGGTACGTGAGCTGGGTTCAGAACGTCGTGAGACAGTTTGGTCCCTATCTGCCGTGGGTGTTCGAAGCTTGAGAGGATCTGTCCCTAGTACGAGAGGACCGGGATGGACATACCTCTGGTGGACCTGTCATGACGCCAGTTGTGCAGCAGGGTAGCTAAGTATGGAATAGATAACCGCTGAAAGCATCTAAGCGGGAAACTAACCTCAAAACAAGGCTTCGCTGAGGATCGTGGAAGACTACCACGTTGATAGGCCAGGTGTGGAAGCGCGGTGACGCGTGAAGCTTACTGGTACTAATAATCCGATCGGCTTGATCGTTTCTCAGCAAAACTCATTCGATTTTTCGAATACGACAATGTCTTCTCTCATCATCTGCTGTCCGCCTGGTTGACCTGGTGGCTATGTCGGAGGTTCCCCACCCGATCCCATTCCGAACTCGGTCGTTAAGCCCTCCAGAGCCAATGGTACTTCGTCTCAAGGCGCGGGAGAGTAGGTCGCCGCCGGGTCTACCAGGCGGACAGTCGATGATGAACTCTCGAACATTCTTCCTTCACGCCTACCGTTTGCCGCGGGATGGAGCAGCCCGGTAGCTCGTCAGGCTCATAACCTGAAGGTCGCAGGTTCAAATCCTGCTCCCGCACCCAAATCTCAAAGCCCCGATGGTTCGCCTCGGGGCTTTTTGCTGTTCCGCGCCGGCGAACCCCGTCCGCCGGCGTCGTTGTCGCCCTCGGTTGGTAGGCTGACAGGGGCTTCTCGCCCGTCTCCAGCGATATCCTTCGGTTGCGCGGAGCGGGCTTTCCAGGCCAAGTGTGGCGGGGAGACTGCGGTTGGACGTCGACGCCTTCATCGATCGCTGGAAGGACGCGCGGGGCGGGGCCGAGCGCGCCAACTATCAGATGTTCCTGACCCAGCTGTGCCAGGCCGTGGGCCTGCCGCTGCCGGATCCAGCCAGCGCCGACACCGCCAGCAATGACTATGTCTTCGAGCGCGGGGTGAAGCGGCGCGAATCGGAGGGCACGGCCTCGACCACCCGGATCGACCTGTACAAGCGCGGCTGCTTCATCCTGGAAGCCAAACAGTCCCGGGCCGACCAGCGCGCGCCCGCGCTCGCCGGCGGTTTCGCCGCCGATGACGCCGCCTCGACCGCCGCCGCCGAAGGCAAGTGGGACGACATGATGCGGAGCGCCCGGCGCCAGGCCGAGGACTATGTCTTCCGCCTGCCCACCGACCACGCGGCCCCACCCTTCATCCTGGTGTGCGACGTCGGCTATGTGTTCGAGGTCTTCGCCGACTTTTCGGGCAGCGGCCGGGGCTATTCCGCCTTTCCGGACCGCAAGGGATTCCGCATCCGGCTGGAGGATCTGCGCCGCGAGGAGATCCGGGACCGGCTGCGGGCCATCTGGACCGAGCCGCAGTCGCTGGACCCGACCCGCGAGGCGGCGAAGGTCACGCGCGATATCGCCAAACGGCTGGCCGAGGTCTCGAAGCGGCTGGAAGGCAGGCACCCGCCCGAAGAGGTCGCGCTGTTCCTGATGCGCTGCATCTTCACCATGTTCGCCGAGGACGTGGACCTGCTGCCCAGGGGCGAGTTCACCCGGCTGCTGGAAGACTCGCTGGACGGCCCCGACAGCTTCGCGCCCCTGCTGCAGGAGCTGTGGCGCAAGATGGACGCGCGCGATCACGCGGACCGGTTCTTCTCGCTGTTCCGCACCCACCTGCGCTGGTTCAACGGCAATCTGTTTAAGGAGGCCAGGGCCTTCCCTCTCGCGCGGGAAGACATCGGTGAGCTGCTGGCCGCCGCTGGTCACAACTGGCGCTATGTCGAGCCGGCCATCTTCGGAACCCTGGTGGAACAGGCGCTGGACCCGGCCGAGCGCCGGAAGCTGGGGGCGCACTATACGCCCAGATCCTATGTCGAGCGGCTGGTCGAGGTGACGGTGATGGAGCCGCTGCGGGCCGACTGGTCGGATGTGGAGGTCAAGGTCGGCGACGCGCGGGAGCGGGGCGACATGGCCGACGCGGTGGCGCGGGTGCGGGCCTTTCACCACCAGCTGTGCGCCACCCGGGTGCTGGACCCGGCCTGCGGGACCGGCAACTTCCTGTATGTGGCGCTGGAGCTGATGAAGACCCTGGAGGGCACGGTGCTGGAGGCGCTGGCCCAGCTGGGCGAGACCGAGACCATCGGGCTGGAGACGGTCGATCCGCACCAGTTCCTGGGCATCGAGCTGAACGTTCGCGCCTCGGCAATAGCCGAACTGGTGCTGTGGATCGGCTATCTGCAACAGCACTACCGCAACCGCACCGAACACCCCGCCGAGCCGATCCTGACGGCCTTCGGCAACATCCAGCAGAAGGACGCCGTCCTGACGTGGGACGGGTGGCCGCATCTGAGCATCGCGCGAGCAGCGAGCAGCGAGCAGCGGATACCACGCCTGCCAACCTGTGGCACGAGATATACTCAAACCCTCGTCGGCCGGATTGGCCGGAGGCGGAGTTCATCGTGGGGAATCCGCCGTTCATCGGCGGCAAGGACCTGCGTTCACGCATGGAGCCCGGCTATGCCGAGGCGCTGTGGAAGGCGCATCCGCACATGAACGAGAGCGCCGACTTCGTCATGTACTGGTGGGATCGGGCAGCCGAACTGCTCACGCGAAAGAAGTCGCCGCTTCGTCGCTTCGGCCTCGTCACCACAAATTCGATCAGCCAAGTGTTCCAGCGTCGGGTAATGGAGCGGCACCTGAACGCCAAGGCCCCCGTGTCGATCATCTTCGCCGTGCCGGACCATCCGTGGACCAAGGCGACCAAGGACAGCGCGGCGGTCCGCATCGCCATGACGGCGGCGCGTGCGGGCGCACATGAGGGCGAACTACGTGAGGTGATGACGGAAGCTGGGCTGGATACTGACGATCCGGCCTTGGGATTAACGTCACGATATGGCCGGGTGAACTCGGACCTGACTGTCGGTGCCGACGTAACAAAGGCTGCCGAGCTGAGGGCGAATGTTGGTCTTTCCAGTCCCGGCGTGAAACTCCATGGCAGCGGCTTCATTGTCAGCCCAACTGAGGCCGAGCATTTGGGCTTGGGAAGGCGTGAAGGGCTGGAGCGGCACCTTGTCCCATATCGGAACGGCCGGGACCTCGTAGGACGGTCGCGTGACGCGATGGTGATCGACTTCTTTGGCCTCTCAGATGAACAGTCGCGACAGTTCTTCCCTGAGGCGTTCCAGCATGTGCTCGCAATGGTGAAGCCGGAGCGGGACATCAATAATCGGGCGACGTATCGTAATAACTGGTGGATCTTTGGGGAGCCGCGCGGTGACTTCCGTCCGGCGCTCGAGAGGCTGGACCGCTATGTGGCAACCGTCGAGACCGCGAAGCACCGCATTTTTCAGTTCGTCGACGGTGCAGTTCTGCCCGACAATAAACTAATCTGCATCGCGCTCGCTGAATCATCCAATTTGGCCGTCCTCAGTTCGTCGATCCACCACACTTGGTACAGCGCGAACTCCGCGATGATCGGCGTCTTCGACCAAGACGCGGTGTACGTTAAATCCCGCTGCTTCGACCCCTTTCCCTTCCCCGACCCCGACGAGGCCACCCGCGCCCGGCTCCGCGCCCTGGGCGAGGAGCTCGACGCCACGCGCAAGACGGCGCAGGCCGAGCATCCGGACCTGACGCTGACCGGCCTCTACAATGTGCTGGAAAAGGTCCGGGCGGGTGCCGAACTGACGGCCGCAGAGGCCGATGTGAAGGCGCGCGGGCGGGTGCTGATCCTGAAGGACCTGCACGACCAGATCGATCGAGCGACCGCCGACGCCTATGGCTGGCCACACGACCTGACCGACGAGCAGATCCTGGAAAAGCTGGTCGCGCTGAACGCCGAACGGGCGGCGGAGGAGGCGGCCGGGCACGTCCGCTGGCTGCGGCCCGACTATCAGATCCCCCGCTTCGCCAAGGGGGCCGCCGCGCCCAGGACCGGCGAACTGGACCTGGAGGCCACCGTCGTCGCCATCGGCTCGAAAAAGGATGGGGGATTGCCCACCTTTCCCAAGGACAAGGGCGAACAGGTCATGGCCATCCGCGCCGTGCTCCAGGCCTCGGCCGCGCCGATGGACGCCCCTGCCGTGGCGCGCGCCTTCAAGGGCGGGGGCAGGAAGATCGAGCAGCGCGTGATCCAGGCGCTGAACACCCTGGTCCGCTATGCCGAGATCACGGCCCTGGTGGACGGACGCTTCGCCGCGCGGCGGGCGGCGTGAGCGGGCCGCCGCGCGGGCTCACGCCGGGGCGCTGACCGCATCTCGGTCGGGGGTCTCGGCGGCCATGAGGGCCGACAGCATCTCCATGGCGTCCGCGAGCGCCTGCTTCTGGTCCAGCGGCAGGGCCGACCAGCGCGCAAGGGCGTCCGCGCGCAGAAAGCCCGGGGCCGTGGTCAGGGCGTCGCGACCCTGATCCGTGAGCCGGGCGTGGACGATGCGGCGGTCCGTCGTCGAGCGGTAGCGGACGATCATGCCGTGCGCCTCCAGCCGGTCCAGCACGGCGACGACGGTGGGCGGCGACATCGACACATCGCGCGAGATCGCGCTGGTGCTGACTTCGCCCATGGCGCGGATCGACTGAAGCACCAGCAGCTGGGGCAGGGTCAGACCCGTCAGGCGCGCGATCTCGCGAGACCGCACATCGATCGCCTGGGCGATCCGGCGGACGGATCGGACCAGGGACGTCGTAGGCTCGGGCGGTTGTTCGGGAGAAAAGGCCGTCATCGGGTTGAAACTCTTTCGCACACGAACCATTTGTACACGCTGCTTCCACGTTTCAAGGAGGGCCCATGTGCGGTCTGAGCGGCGAGATCAATTTCGACGGACGACCGGCCGATGCCGGCGCCGTGCAACGCATGACCGATGCGCTCTCGCCACGGGGACCGGACGGGTCGGGGATCGTCATGCGCGGGCCGGTGGGCCTGGGTCATCGCCGTCTGAAGATCATCGACCTGAGTGAAAAGGCCCAGCAGCCCATGGTCGACGCCGATCTGGGCGTCACCCTGGCCTTCAACGGCTGCATCTACAACTATCCCGAACTGCGCGAGGAGCTGATCGGGATGGGGTTCCGGTTCTTCTCGCACGGCGACACCGAGGTCATCATCAAGGCCTGGAAGGCCTGGGGCGAGGCCTGCGTCGAGCGGTTCAAGGGGATGTTCGCCTTCGTCCTGCACGAGCGGGACACGGGCCGGACCGTGATCGCCCGCGACCGGTTCGGGATCAAGCCCCTGTATCTGGCCGAGAGCGGCAAACGCCTGCGCTTCGCCTCGACCCTGCCGGCGCTGCTGGCGGCGGGGGACATCGACAGGTCGATCGATCCAGTCGGCCTGCACCACTATATGACCTTCCACGCCGTGGTCCCGCCGCCCCACACCCTCCTGAAGGGGGTGAAGAAGTTCCCGCCGGCGACCCTCCGCGTGATCGAGGCGGACGGGACGGCCAAGGATCGCCTGTATTGGCAGCCCGATATGACGCGCCATGCCGAGGACGCGGCCCTGACCGCCGAGGACTGGCGGGACCGGGTGCTGGACAGTCTGCGCGCGGCGGTGAAGCGGCGCATGGTCGCGGATGTGCCGGTCGGCGTGCTGCTGTCGGGCGGGGTGGATTCCAGCCTGATCGTCGGCCTGCTGGCGGAACTGGGTCAGACCGATCTGATGACCTTTTCGGTCGGGTTCGAGGCGGCCAACGGCGAGAAGGGCGACGAGTTCGTCTATTCCGACCTGATCGCCAAACACTATGGCACCAAACACCACCAGATCTTCGTTCCGCACGCCCGGCTGATGGAAGCCCTGCCCGGGACCATCGGCGCGATGTCCGAGCCGATGGTCAGCTATGACAACGTCGGCTTCTATCTGCTGAGCCAGGAAGTCTCGAAACACATCAAGGTGGTTCAGTCGGGACAGGGTGCCGACGAGGTCTTCGCCGGCTATCACTGGTATCCGCCGATGCTGGAGACCAACGACCCGGTCGAGACCTATGCCAAGGCCTTCTTCGACCGCAGCCACGCCACGCTGAAGACCCAGCTGAACGGCGCATACATGGCCGATACCGACGTCAGCCGCGCCCTGGTCGAGGCCCATTTCGCGCAAGGCCGCGCCGACACCCCGGTCGATCAGGCCCTGCGTCTGGACAGCCAGGTGATGCTGGTCGACGACCCGGTGAAGCGGGTCGACAACATGACCATGGCCTGGGGTCTGGAGGCGCGCGTGCCCTTCCTCGATCACGAACTGGTCGAACTGGCCGGGCGCATCCCGCCCGAGCACAAGCTGTCCCAGGGCGGCAAGGGGGTGCTGAAGGAGGCGGCGCGTCTGGTCATCCCGTCCGAGGTCATCGACCGGAAGAAGGGCTATTTCCCCGTGCCCGCCCTGAAATACATCCAGGGGCCCTACCTCGACATGGTGCGCGAGGTCCTGACCAATCAGGCGGCGCGCGACCGGGGCCTGTTCGACCCCAAATATCTGGACACCTTGTTCGCCGATCCGACGGCGCACATCACGCCCCTGCGCGGGTCGGAGTTGTGGCAGGTCGCCGTGCTCGAGATGTGGATGCAGCAGCATGGCGTCTGACGTCCGCCCCACCCGGACCAAGGCGCACCGGCTGAAGCGGCTGCGCCACGAGGGGCTGAAGCCGCCGGTGCGCTCGGGCGAGGGGCCGGTGGCCGATGCGGTGCTGGACTGCGGCTGGGGGCGGCTGCTCTTCGCCCAGACCTTCGCCACGGCCGAGCCCCTGATCGAGGCGCTGCGGGCCGAGGGGCCGGACCGGCGCGACATCGCCTTCTATGTCCGCAATCCGCACGTCCTGCTGGCCCAGGCGCCGCAGGAGGTGTTTCTGGATCCGTCCCACACCTATCGGCTGGACCTGGCCATCTATCGCGCCAGCCGTCGCCAGCCGAGGGGCTTCACCGTGCGCCGCCTGACGTCCGAGCGCGACGCCGAGGCGGTCAACGACATCTATGCCCGGCGCAAGATGGTGCCCGTGCCGCCCGACTTCTTCTGGTCGCGGCGCGACGACCGGACCCTGACCTATTTCGTGGCCGAGGACACCACGACCGGCCGGGTGATCGGGACGGTGACCGGGGTGAACCACGTCCGCGCCTTCGATGATCCCGAGTGCGGATCGTCCCTGTGGTGCCTGGCCGTCGACCCGCAGGCGACCCAGCCGGGGATCGGCGAGGCCCTGGTGCGACGGCTGGCCGAGCACTTCAAGACCCAGGGTCTGGCCTACATGGACCTGTCGGTCATGCACGACAACGACCAGGCCATCGCCCTCTATGACAAGCTGGGTTTTCGCCGGGTGTCGTTCTTTGGGGTCAAGCGCAAGAACCCGATCAACGAGGCCCTGTTCGTCGGGCCGACAGACGACCACGACCTGAACCCCTATGCCCGGATCATCGTCGATGAGGCGCGCCGGCGCGGCATCCACACCGAGATCGTCGACGCCGAGGGGGGCCTGTTCCGGCTGAGCTGGGGCGGGCGGACGGTGCGGTGTCGCGAAAGCCTGTCGGAGCTGACCTCGGCCGTGGCGCTCAGCATCTGCGACGACAAGCGGATGACGCGCCGGATCGTCGAGGCCGCCGGCGTGCGGGTGCCCGCCCGGATCGACGCCGACGACGGCGAGGCCATCATGGCGGCGCTGGACCGGTACGGCAGCCTCGTGGTCAAGCCCGCGCGGGGCGAGCAGGGGCAGGGGGTCGCCGTCGGCCTGTCCAGTGGAAAGGCGGTGCGGACCGCGGTCGAGCGCGCGCGCCGCATCTGTCCGCAGGTGCTGATCGAGGAACAGGTCGAGGGCGAAGACCTGCGGCTGGTGGTCATCGACTACAAGGTCGTGGCCTGCGCCCTGCGACGTCCGCCGCGCGTCGTCGGCGACGGCCGCTCGACCCTGCGCGCGCTGATCGAGCACCAGAGCCGGCGTCGGGCGGCGGCGACGGGCGGGGAATCGACCATCCCGATCGACGACGAGACCGAGCGCACCCTGGCCGAGGCGGGCCATCGGCTGGACGACGTGGCGCCGGACGGGGCCGACATCATGGTGCGCAACGCCGCCAACCTGCATCTGGGCGGCACCATCCACGACGTCACCGACGAGGTCCATCCGGCGCTGATCCGCGCCGCCATCGCCGCGGCAAGGGCCATCGACATTCCCGTGACCGGCATCGACCTGATGGTGAAGTCGCCGCGCGAGCCGGACTATGCCTTCATCGAGGCGAACGAACGCCCCGGCCTGGCCAACCACGAGCCCCAGCCGACGGCCGAGCGGTTCATCGATCTGCTGTTTCCCCTGTCCGCCCCGACTTCGGCGCGCGCCGCGCCCCGGTCCGAAGCCTGAAGGAGGCCCTTTGGCCCGCCCCGAGATCGATCTCGACTACCTGAAGGCCCGTCTGGCCGACCTGCTGAACACGCCCAGCCCCACGGGCTACACGGACGAGGCCGTCTGGCTGCTGTGCCGCGAGCTCGGCCGGCTGGGGCTCGACTACGAGTTGACGCGGCGCGGCGCGATCCGGGCCCGGTTGCCGGGCAGCGCCGCCAAGCCGGCCCGGGCCCTGGTCGCGCACGTCGATACCCTGGGGGCCCAGGTCAAGGCGGTGAAGTCGAACGGGCGGCTGGAGCTGGTCGCCATCGGCAACTGGTCGTCGCGCTTCGCCGAGGGGGCGCGAGCGACCGTCTTCTCCGAGGGCGGGTCCTGGCGCGGAACCATCCTGCCGCTGAAGGCGTCGGGCCACACCTTCAACGACGAGGTGGATACCCAGCCGGTCAACTGGCAGCAGATCGAGTTGCGGATCGACGCCGTCACGCATGGGCGCGAGGACACCCTGGCGCTGGGCGTCGATGTCGGCGACATCGTCGCCATCGACCCGCAGCCGGAGTTCATGGACACGGGCTTCGTCGTCTCGCGCCACCTGGACGACAAGGCCGGCGTCGCCACCCTTCTGGCCGCGCTTGAGTGCATGATCCGCGAGGAGCGCACGCCGACGGTCGACACCTGGTGGCTGTTCACCATCGCCGAGGAGGTGGGGTTGGGGGCGTCCTCGGTGCTGATCCCCGACGTCGCCGCCATGGTGACGGTCGACAACGGCACGACGGCGCCCGGGCAGAACTCGTCCGAGTTCGGCGTCACCATCGCCATGGCCGACCAGACCGGGCCGTTCGACTGGCACCTGACGCGAAAACTGGTCCAGCTGGCCCGCGATCACGAGATCCCGCACCAGAAGGACGTGTTCAGATACTATCGCTCGGACTCGGCCTCGGCCCTGGAGGCGGGGGCCGATATCCGCACCGCCCTGATCACCTTCGGCATCGACGCCAGCCACGGCTATGAGCGGATCCACGAGAGCGCCCTGGTCGATCTGGCGCGTCTGATCGTGGCCTACGCCGAAAGCGAGGTCGAGATCGGTCGTGACGCCAAACGGCTGGGTGGCGTCAAGGGTTTCACCCATCAGCCAGTCGATGACCACTAGCGCCTGACCCGGCGGATAAGGGGTGCCACCCGCCCGCTGGTTCTGCCTGGACGCTTGCCAGAACCCCTCCGCTGTCGGACTGTCCCGTCCTGGTTTGAGGGGTGGTTCAAATGGTCTTCGATCTCCGTAGTTTCGCTGTCGCCGCCATGGCCTCGGCGTCCGTCCTGGCGCTCACGGCCGGCGGCGCCGAGGCCCAGAGCGCCATCCTGCAGCAGCCGACGATGAGCGCCTCGCAGGTCGCCTTCGTCTACGGCGGGGACCTGTGGACGGTGCCTCGGGCCGGGGGCCGGGCCCAGCGGCTGACGGTCGGAGTGGGGGTCGAGTCCGGGCCCGTGTTCTCGCCCGACGGCCGGACCCTGGCCTTCACCGGGGAGTATGACGGCAACATCGATGTCTACACGGTGCCGGTCGGCGGCGGCCTGCCGCGCCGGATCACCTATCACCCCGGCAATGACGCGGCGGTCGGCTGGTCGCCCAACGGGTCGCAGGTGCTGTTCCGATCCAACCGGTCCGCCGCCAGCCGCTATACCCAGATGTTCGCCGTGGACGCCGCGGGCGGCGCGCCCGAGGCCATGCCTCTGCCCTATGCCTATGCGGGCCACATGTCCGGCGACGGCCGGGCGATCGCCTACAGCCCGTTCCAGGCCGCGTTCGGCTTCGACTTTTCCAGCTATGTGGCCTGGGGCAACTATCGTGGCGGGCGGGCCTCGACCATCAATGTGACGACGCTGGACGGTCTGGGGACGGTCGAGATCCCGCAGGTGGATGGCTCCAACGACCTGTCGCCCGTGTGGATGGGCGGGATGATCTATTTCCTGTCGGACCGCGACGGGCCGATCTCCATCTACCGCTATGACCCGGCGACCCAGGCGGTGGCGTCGGTCTGGGCGAACGACGGGCCCCAGATCCGCTCGCTGTCGACGGACGGCACGGCCCTGGTGTTCGACCGGCTGGGCGAGATCTTCACCCTCACGCCCGGAGGCGAGCCTCAGGTGATCCGGGTCGATGTGGCCGGCGACATGCCCGACGCCCGTCCGCGCATCCTGAACGTCGCCGATCAGATCCAGTCGGTGGTCCTGTCGCCCAGCGCGGCGCGGGTGGCGGTCGAGGCGCGCGGCGAGATCCTGTCGGTGCCGGCGACGCGGGGCGCGGTGCGCAACCTGACCAACACCCCCGGCGTGATGGAGCGCAGCCCGGCCTGGAGCCCGGACGGGCAGAAGGTGGCCTATTTCTCTGACGAGTCGGGTCTGTATGCCCTGCATGTCGCGCCCCAGAACGGCGAGGGCGAGGTACGGAGATTCCCGCTGGCTGCGGAGCCGACCTATTACTTCGAGCCTGTCTGGTCGCCGGACTCGCGAAAGATCGCCTTCTACGACAACGCCCTGCGCAACTGGGTGCTGGACACCACGACCGGGCGGCTGACCCAGGTCGGACAGGCCCAGACGCACGGCGGCTTCACCGAAGTGTCCAGCGACATGGCCTGGTCGCCGGACTCGCGCTGGCTGGTCTATTCGAGGAACGGCGACAACCGGCTGACGGCGCTGCATCTGTTCAATGTCGAGAGCGGGTCCTCGACCCAGATCACGTCCGACATGGGCGACGCGCGCTTCCCGACCTTCGATCGGGGCGGGGACTATCTGTACTATGTCGGATCGAATAATTTCGGCGCGGCGACCTATCGGCTGGACATGTCCAGCAACCTCTATACCGCCACGCATTCGATCTATGCGGTGGCGCTGAACGCGGGGACGCCGTCGCCGGTCGCGCCGCTGAACGACGATGAGGGCGCCGCGCCGCCCGAGGCGCCCCCGGCCCCGCCGACGACCGGCCCCCAGCCCACGCCGCCGCCCAGCGGCCCGATCGCGGTCGACCTGGCCGGTCAGTCGCTGGACGCGATCCAGCGCCGGACCGTGGCCCTGCCCATCCCGGTGCGGCCCTATGCCGGGCTGACGGCGGGCAAGCCGGGCGTGCTGTTCTTCATGGAGGAGACGACGCCGGAAGGGGCGACCGGCCCACAGGAGATGGCGCTGAACCGCTTCACCCTGAAAGATCGCAAGGTCGAGCGCCTGGCCGAGCGGGTCGTCTCGTTCGAGCTGTCGGCGAACGGCGAGACCATGTTGATCGCCACCCGTGCCGGGGGCGAGGCGGCGCCCGGCACGCCGCCGCGCCCGCCGACCTATGCTGTCGTGCCGGCCAATGCGCCGATCAAGGCCGGGGAGGGGGCCGTCAGCTTCGACCAGCTGGACGTCCGTATCGACCCCCGCGCCGAGTGGGCCCAGATGTATCGCGAAGTGTTCCGCATGCAGCGGGCCTATTTCTATGACCCCGGCTTCCATGGCTCGGACCTGGCGGCGGTGGAGCGCGAGCTTCAGCCCTTCGCCGACGCGGTGCTGTCGCGGACCGATCTCAACTATGTGTTCCACGAGGCCCTGACCGGGATGTCGGTCGGTCACCTGCGCGGCGGGGGCGGCACCATCGCCACGGCGCGGCGGGTGCCGGGCGGTCTGCTGGGCGCGGACTACGCCGTCCAGGGCGGACGCTGGTGCATCACCCGGATCTATGGCCCCACCGTCTTCTCGCCCGATGTGGTCGGACCCCTGGCCCAGCCGGGGATCGACACGCGGGTCGGCGACTGCGTGCTGTCGGTCAACGACATGGCGGTCACGGCCGACATGGACATCCAGCAGGCGCTGGAAGGCACGGCCGGGCGTCTGGTGACCCTGCGGCTGGGCAGCGCCTCAGGCGCGGGCGCGCGCGACGTCAGCGTCCAGCCGATCGCGAGCGAGGCGCGGCTGCGGTACCTGGACTGGATCGAGGGCAACCGGCGGCGTGTGGATGAGCTGTCAGGCGGGCGGCTGGCCTATGTGCATCTGCCCGACACCGGCCAGGGCGGGTTCACCAGCTTCAACCGCTATTTCTTCGCACAGTCGGATCGCCAGGGCGCCGTCATCGACGAGCGGTTCAACGGTGGGGGCCAGATGGCCGACTACATCATCGAGGTGCTGGGTCGGGATCTGCAGAGCTGGTGGTCGCCGCGCTACGGCGCCATCGACCGGACGCCCGCCCATGCGATCCTTGGGCCGCACGTCATGATCGCCAACGAGGTGGCGGGATCGGGCGGCGACGCCCTACCGTGGATGTTCAAGGAAGAGCGTCTGGGCACATTGGTCGGCAAGCGGACCTGGGGCGGGCTGGTCGGGATCGGGCCGATGCCCCCTCTGATGGACGGCGGACAGGTGACCTCGCCCAACGTCGGCTTCTTCAACCCGCGCGGCGAGTGGGAGGTCGAGAACGCGGGCGTGGCTCCGGACGTGGAGGTCGATCAGGACCCGGCCGCCGTGGCCGCCGGTCGCGACCCGCAGCTGGAGACCGCGGTCGCGATCGCGCTGAGGGCGCTGGAGGCCCAGCCGCCCGCCCAGCCGCGGCGACCGGCCTATCCGGTCTATCCGCAGCGATAGGGGATCAGTCCCGAGCCGCCGTGCTGGTGGCCCGGGCGGCGGCGAACTCGGACGACGGCTGCCACTGGGGCCAGTCGCGGCCGTTGGCCAGGTCGCGGGCGATGGTCCAGTAGACCTCCAGGTCCTGGATCTGTCCGCGATAGTCCCAGTCGGCCGACCATTCGTCGTTGGCCTGGTGATAGCGGTCGGCGGTGTATTCGTCGCGCGCGGCGGTGCGGGCCGCGATCGGCTCGTCGACGAAGGGGCCGGATGAGTCGGCATAGACCATCGGCACGCCGCGCTTGGCCAACGGGAAGTGGTCGGAGCGGAAGTAGAAGCCGGCCTGGGTCGACTGGTCCGGCTCGAGGGTGCGTCCCTGCGCCGCCGCCACGGCCTCCAGCCGGGCGTCGAAGTCGGACTGGCCATAACCGATGACGCCCAGGTGTTGCGTCCGGCCATAGACGTTGGCCGAGTCCATGTTGAAGCCGCCGACGGTGGTCTCCAGCGGGTAGAGCGGATTGGCGGCGTAGTATTCCGACCCCAGGAGGCCGCTTTCCTCGGCGGTGAAGCCGATGAAGACCAGGGACCGTTCGGTGCGGGGCGCGGCCCCGGCGATGCGCGCCAGTTCCAGCAGACCCGCGATGCCTGAGGCGTTGTCGACCGCGCCGTTGAAGATGGCATCGCCGTCGGCGTCGGCCGTACCCACGCCGATGTGGTCCCAGTGGCCGGTGAACAGGAGGGTCTCGTCCGGGTGGGTCGTGCCAGGCAGGCGACCGATGATGTTCTGGGTCTCGATGCGCTCCGACGCCACGTCGAAGCTGGCGTCCATCGTCGCGCCGGTCAGGGGCACGGGCTGGAAGTCGCGGCTGCGCGCCTGGATCTTCAGGGCGTCGAAATCGAGCCCGGCGCGGCGGAACAGCTCGAGGGCGACGTCGCGCTGGATCCAGCTCTCCACCGGCACCCGCTCGTCGGCGTTGTCGCGGACGATGTCGAACTGGGGCCCCGACCAGCTGTTCCTGACCGTGGTCCAGCCGTAGGAGGCCGGCGCGTCCTCATGCACGATGATGACGCCGGCGGCGCCCAGACGGGCCGCCTCCTCGTATTTGTAGGTCCAGCGGCCGTAGTAGGTCATGGCCCGGCCGCCGAAGGTGTCGAGCTCGGGCTCCTCGAAGTCGGCGTCATTGACGAGGACGACCAGGATCTTGCCGGTCATGTCCTGGTCCTTGAAGTCGTCCCAGTTCCGCTCGGCCGCCTTGATGCCATAGCCGACGAAGACCAGCGGCGCGTCGGTGACCGTCACCTGGTCCAGGCCCGGCCGACGGGTCGAGAGCACGGCCTGCTCGCCCTGGGTCAGGGGCAGGGTCCAGTCGCCGACCGACAGCGCGGCCTGGATGTTGGAGGCGGAGAAGCGGTTCAGGGCCACGGCCTGGGTCCAGCCGCCGTTCTCGCCGCCGGGTTCCAGACCCGCGGCGGCCATCGCGCCCGCCATATAGCCGATGACCCGCTCCTCGGCCGGGGTGGCGATGCCGCGTCCCTGATAGTCATCGGCCGACAGGGTGCGGATGTGCTGATCCAGGCGGGCCGGATCGAAGGCGGTCTCCTGAGCGGCGGCGGGCAGGGCGAGGGCGAGGGCGGCGACGGCGGTGACGAAACGCATGGGCGGACCTTCGTGTGACGAGAGGGCGGAAGGTTAGGGGGTCGATCCGTCCGTGTCGACGGTGGCTGGCTGGATGTCCGCCCTGCGTTCCTCGAACCAGGAGGCGACGCCGATGGCCACGGGGATCAGCATATAGACCATGCCACCCGCCCAGACGGCGATCCGGGGCGGTGCCAAAGCGGCCGTCAGGACCGACAGGAGCGCGACGCTCATTAGAATCGTCCAGTTGATCAGCCAGGATCGCCCGTCCTGCGACTGGGCCCGGGTGATCGGCCGGAGCCGCAGATGATGGCCGTAGAGGGCCGCGAACAGGCCCGAGAGGACCAGGAAGCCCGAGCTGTAGATCAGATAAAGATCGCGGACCTCGACGAAGCTGCCCGCCAGTTCGCCTCCGGGCAGGCGACCACCCGACAGGGCGTGAAACGCGGACTCGACCATCAGTCTGAGCGGAAAGACATAGAGCAGGACCAAGAAGACGACGCCGAGGCTGAGCGCCGTCGACAGTCGATCCCGCGTCGGCCACAGCCGCCCGAGATCGCGGTAGCCCAGCCAGAACATGGCGATCAGGGCGAAGCTGGCGGCATAGGCCGGGGCGCGCAGGGCGACCGCCTTGAGCTCCGTCAGGTTGCCTGGCGGGTCTCCGCCACCGGCGATCAAAAGGGTCACGGCGAAGGCGAAGGCGGCGTCGACGAAGGCATCGAGCCGTCGGGCCATGTCCAGTTTCGCGTCCGCCATCCTTCGTCCCCTGCGGCTCAGGGGCGGAAAACTAGCAGAGGATCGGCCGCCCGTCGCATGGCCTTCGACAGCCCGCCCTGGACAACGAAAGGCCCGCCGGAGCGAACTCCGGCGGGCCTGATCGGTTTGGCAGACATGAGGACCCTAGTGGGCCACGTTCTTCCAGATCTTGCGATAGCTGGCGTAGGTCAGGCCGGCGAAGATGGCCAGGAAGGCGAGGACGCCCATGCCGGTCTGCTTGCGCTCGGTCGCCCGGGGGTCGGACGCCCACGAGATGAAGGCCGCGACGTCCTTGGCCATCTGGTCGACGCTGGCGACGGTGCCGTCGTCGAAGGTCACCTGGCCGTCCGACAGGACCGGCGGCATGGCGATGAAGCCGCCATAAGGCACCTTGTCCGGATCGCCGTCCCAGAACGGCGTCATGTCGCCGGCCATATAGGGGTTGTAGTACTGGCCGACGCCGACGCGCAGGCCCGCAGGCGGGTCCACATAGCCGCTGAGCAGCGAGTAGATGTAGTCCGCGCCGCCGGCGCGAGCCTTGGTCATGACCGACAGGTCGGGTGGATAGGCCCCGCCGTTGGCGGCGGCTCCGGCCGTACGATTGGGCCACGGGCTGGGGAAGCGGTCGGCGGCGATGCCGGGACGCATGATCGGCTCGCCGGTCTCGGTGTCGATATCGGCGATCTGGGCCTCGGCCGCGATGGCGCGGACGAAGCGGTTCTCGGCCGGGCTCGCCGCATGGGAGTCATAGAAGGGGCCGCCGCGCTCGCCCAGGGTGCGGAACGACAGGAGGTCCATCGAGTGACAGACCGAGCAGACCTCGCGATAGACCTTGTAGCCACGCTGCAGTTGGGCCTGGTCGTGGGTGCCGAACGGGCTCTCGAAAGAGAATCCACCCGAGCGGGGGTGCTTGGCCTCACCGGCCGCGAAGGCCGGAGAGGACAGGGTGGCGAAGGCCAGGACGGCCACCGCGATCTTGCGAAGGGGCATGGCTTTGTGAAGGAACTGGGTCATCGGGATCAGCCCTTCTTCTCGGCCGAGGCTGGGACCGCGCCGCTCATGGCGTCGGGACCCTTGAGCACGGGTTCGGAAATCGACAGCGGTATCTTCAGCGGCGTCTCCTTCAGCCCGACGAGCGGCAGGATCACGACGAAGAAGGCGAAGTAATACAGCGTCGAAAGCCGGGTCAGCCACAGGTAGGAGTTCAGCTGGCCGTCGATCAGGGTGAAGCTGGGCATGCCCGGCACCACGGCGGCGTCCGGCAGCTGGGCCCCGCACCAGCCCAGCAGCAGTCCGTTCAGGACGAACAGGCCGTAAAAGATCTTCATGGTCGGCCGATAGCGCATCGAGCGCACCTTGGACGTGTCCAGCCAGGGCAGGACGAACAGGATGCCGATGGCCGCGAACATGGCCACCACGCCGCCGAACTTGTCCGGGACCGCCCGCAGGATGGCGTAGAACGGCAGCATGTACCATTCGGGCACGATGTGCGCCGGCGTCACCAGCGGGTTGGCCGGGATGTAGTTGTCGGCGTGGCCCAGGGCGTTCGGCATGAAGAAGACGAACACGGCGAACATCATCAGGAACAGAATCAGGGCGAAGCCGTCCTTGACCGTGTAGTAGGGATGGAAGGGCACGGTGTCCTTCTTCTCGCGGTCCTTGGGGATCAGGATGCCGACCGGGTTATTCTGACCGGCCGTGTGCAGGGCCCACAGGTGCAGCACGACCACGCCGAAGATCACGAACGGCAGCAGGTAGTGCAGCGAGAAGAAGCGGTTCAGCGTCGCGTTGTCGATCGCCGGACCGCCGCGCAGCCAGATCAGGATCGGCTCGCCGATCAGGGGAATGGCCCCGACCAGATTGGTGATGACCTCGGCGCCCCAGTAGGACATCTGGCCCCAAGGCAGGACGTAGCCCAGGAAGGCCGTGGCGATCATCAGGAAGAAGATGATGCAGCCCAGAATCCAGATCATCTCGCGCGGGGCCTTGTAGGAGCCGTAATACAGGCCGCGCAGCATGTGGATGTAGACGGCGACGAAGAACATCGACGCGCCGTTGGAGTGGACGTAGCGGATCAACCAGCCGCCGTTGACGTCGCGCATGATGCGCTCGACCGAGGCGAAGGCCATCTCGGTGTTCGGCTGGTAGTGCATCGCAAGGAAGATGCCCGTCACGATCTGCACGACCAGGCAGATACTGAGGATGGCACCGAAGGTGTACCAGTAGTTCAGGTTCTTGGGAGTCGGCAGCGACAGATAGTCAGCGCCGAACCGGACGATCGGAAGCCGGCTGTCCAGCCACTTCTCGACGCCGGTCTTGGGGACGTAGGTGGATTCGTGTCCGCTCATCGTTGTGTGCCTCAGCCGATCCGGATGGTGGAGCCGGCGGTGTATTCATATTCGGGCACCACCAGGTTCAGCGGTGCCGGGCCCTTACGGATGCGGCCGGACGCATCGTAGTGCGAGCCGTGGCAGGGGCAGAACCAGCCGCCGTAGTCGCCGGTGCCGAAGGTCGGGATGCAGCCCAGGTGCGTGCAGCTGGCCAGCACGACCAGGGTCGCCTCGTGGCCGGGCTTGGTCCGGGCCTGGTCGGCCTCGGGCGGGCTGCCGACCGCGCCCTCGGCGGCGATCGCGGCCAGCTCGGCAGCCGAGCGGTTGCGGATGAACACCGGCTTGCCCTGCCAGGTGATGACCAGCTGCATGCCCTCGGCGACCTTGGAGGTGTCGAACTCGACCGTCGCCAGCGCCAGGGTGTCGGCGGCCGGGTTCATCGAGTTGATGAGGGGCCAGGCCGCCATCACGCCGGCGCCGGCGGCCGCGGCGCCCGCCGCGATGTGGATGAAGTCCCGACGGGTGGCTTCGCCCTCGGGCGCCTCGCCATGGGGGCCTTCTGGATTCACGACCGATTCGGCCACGGCTCACCTTTCCAAAAACTGCGAAGGCGGGTGCCCGAACAGGGCCCCGCGCGCGAGAGCGTTCCTATAGCGCCATCCGGCGGACATGACCCGATCCCGCTTTGCGGCGCATCGCCGCAAGATTTCGCCGCTCAATGAGACGATCAAAACCGGAACCGCGACAGGACCCCTTCCCGCGCCTAATGAGGGCCTTAGAATGCGTCTCGCCCTTTTTCAACCGGCCATCCCCCAGAACGTCGGGGCCTGCATCCGCCTGTCGGCCTGTTTCGGCGTGTCCCTGCACATCATCGAGCCCACCGGCTTCACCTTCGACGACCGGGCGATGAAGCGGGCGGCGCTGGATTACGGACCACTGTCGCACATGACCCGCCATGCCGGTTGGGACGTCTTTCAGGAGGCGCGGGGGCCGGGGCGGCTGGTCCTGTTCACGACGAAAGCGGCGACGCCGCTGACCGACTTCGCTTTCCGGCCGGATGACACCCTGCTGTTCGGCTCCGAGCCCTCGGGCGCGCCGGATGATGTTCATGTCGCGGCGGATGCTCGCGTCGTGATCCCCCTGCGATCCGGCGCGCGTTCGCTGAACCTGGCCGTCAGCGCCGGGATCGGCCTGTTCGAGGCGCTGAGGCAGACAGGGCTCAGGCGCGACGCGCGTCCGGATTGAGCTGGATCATCCGCCAGTTCAGCAGCGCGGCGATGCTGACCCAGAGCAGGTAGGGCAGGACCGGCAGGGCGGCGACGGGGCGGATCATCCAGAAGATTGCCACGATCGCCGCCAGCGAGACCCACAGGAAGGCCACGTCGATCATCGCCAGATCCATCCGCCGGCGGCCGAAGAACAGCCACGACCAGGCGGCGTTCAGGACCAGGGACAGGATGTAGAGAATGAAGACGCGCGGCCGGGTTTCGCCCGCGACCTCCCAGATCATCCACCCGGCCCAGGCGTTCAGCGCGAACAACAGGCCCCAGACGATGGGAAAGGCCCAGTTCGGCGGGGTCCAGGAGGGCTTGTTGAGGCCGGCATACCAGGCCCCCGGCTTGAACATGCCCCCGCTGGAGGCGGCGGCCAGGTTCAGACCCGCGAAGACGGCGACGGCGATCCACATTTCGGTGCTCATGCGGGCACCCTACTGGAAGGCCGCGCGGACGGCGCGCGAGAACTGGCCGCTAGACGATACGCCAGATCATCATGGCCAGCCCGGCCACGGCGGCCGCCCCGACGATGTAGCCCAGGCAGCCGATGGCCTGGATCAGGCGGCGACGGTTGGATTCGTTCGGTGTTTGCATCTCCCGGCCTTGGACCGGCGCTTATGGCCAAGCCAGCGGCGACGATGTCGCGCGTCCGGCTGCCACGCGGCTCCACGCCGCAGGGCGGACGCCCGGCATTGTCAGGGCAGAGAAGCGGTGGTCCTGTCGGACGCCGAGGGAGGCCTGGATGATCTATATCGTGATGAACGCCCTGCCGATCGCGGTGGCGACCGGGTTCGGGCTGGCGGCCGAATTGCTGGTCCGCGGGTTGATCGGGCGGTTGGGGCGCGGGGCGGCGGGTCCGGCGCTGGCGCCCGCCGTCATCGTCGCCATCGTTCTGGCCCAAGCCTGGTTGTGCGCCATCCTGGCCGGGGCGCTGATCCTGGCACCGTCCGAGGCCGGGGCGTGGACCATGGCGATCGGCAGCGCCGTGGTGATCTGGATCGGCTTCGTCGTGCCCGCGACGGTGGTGAACCACGCCCACCGAGGCCTGTCGGCCGGCGCCATGACCACCGACAGCCTGAGCTGGCTGGCGATCATGGTGACACAGGCGGTGGTACTGAAGCTGATCGGCCTGGTCCCGCCCCCGGCTTGAGGGCCTATTCTGGCGTCTCGGTGGTCGCGATGGCGGCAAGCAAGGGACGCTCTGCGGCCTTGGCGCGCGCGACCGCCTCGGTCGCCCGCATGACGCGCAGGACGTTCTCGCCGGCGAGCTTCCTGATGTCCGCTTCGGTCCAGCCCTCGGTCATCAGGGCGGCGAGCAGCCGGGGATAGGCGTCGACCCCCTCCAGCCCGGTCGGCAGGCGCGGCACGCCGTCGAAGTCGCCGCCCAGGCCGACGTGGTCGATGCCGGCGATCTGGCGGACATGCTGGATGTGGGCGACGACGTCGGCGATGCCGGTGTCGGGCACCGGATTGGCGGCGTCCCAGGCCTGCATGCCCGTCGTCACCGCGGCGGGATCGCCGGGCTCCAGCGAGCCCAGCCGGGCCTGTTCGGCGGCGCGGGCGGCGCTCCAGGCGCGGAAGGTCTCGGAGACGAAGCCGGGCACGAAGGTGACCATCACGACCCCGCCGTCCTCTGGCATGGCGCGCAGGACGCTGTCGGGCACGTTCCTGGCATGGTCCGTCACGCCGCGCGCGGACGAATGGGAGAAGATCACCGGAGCTTCGGATACTCGCATGGCGTCCAGCATCGTCTCCTCCGAGACGTGGCTGAGATCGACCAGCATGCCCAGCCGGTTCATCTCGCGCACCACCGCCTCGCCGAAGGGCGACAGGCCGCCGTGGCGCGGGGCGTCGGTGGCGCTATCGGCCCACGATGTCGTGCGCGAATGGGTCAGGGTCATGTAGCGTACGCCCGCCTCGTGGAACTCGCGCAGCAGGCCCAGCGAATCGTCGATCGAATAGCCGCCTTCGATGCCCATCAGCGACGCGATCCGCCCGGCGCGATGGATGCGGACGACGTCGTCGGCGGTGGTGGCCAGTTCGAACACCTCCGGGTGGGCGTCGACCATGCGGCGGACGACGTCGATCTGTTCGAAGGTCGCCTTGGCCGCCTCGACCGGGGTCAGGCTGGCGGGGACATAGACCGACCAGAACTGCCCGCCCACGCCGCCGGCCCGCAGGCGCGGAATGTCGGTGTGCAGACGGGTCGAACCCGCCAGATCGGTGGTCAGGTCGACCGCATAGGGGTCCGAGCCGTGCGCCTGACGCAGGGCCCAGGGCAGGTCGTTATGGCCGTCGATCAGGGGCGTGCGCTCGAGGATGCGCCGGGCACGGGCCTCTCCCGCGTCCTGGGCAGCGGCCGGCAAGGCCAGGGCGAAGGAACAGACGGCGAGCGTCAGGGCGCGGATCATGGGGTGGCCTCCGGGTATCGATACGCCACTGTTGCAGACCTTGAGGGGGCCCGTCACTCCCCCAGGCTCAGCCGCCCGATCAGGACGGCCGCGCGCTGGGACTGGCGGATCAGGCTGTCCAGATCGACCCACTCGCCCTCGGCATGCGCCAGGCCACCCGCGATGCCGAGGCCGCCCAGGGTGTCGACGTCGGCCGCGACGAAGCCGCTGTCGGCCGCGCCGCGTCGGGCGGGGTCGAAGGGCGACATCTGGGGCAGTCCGAGGTCGCGATTGACCGCGTTCAGCCGCTCCAGCAGGGCCAGATTGCCGGGCGTCGGCGCCATCGGCGGATAGCCGTCGTCGCCGAACACCAGGTCGGCAGTGGTCCGGGCCAGGTTCTGGCCGACGATCGCCTCCATCCGAGCCCGGGCCCGCGCGTCCTGCTCGGGCGTCAGGGTGCGCAGATCGCCCCGGGCGATGGCCGTTTCGGCGACGATGTTGGTCTTGCCCGAGGCCTGGACGCGGAAGCCGTCGGCATCGATCTCGGCCGGCGTGCCGCCGCCGAGGACGCCGACGTTGTAGGTCAGGTTGGGCTCGGGCAGCTCGCGCCGGAAGGTGTCCAGGATCCGCGCCATCTCGTAGATCGCGCCGTAGCCGAGGGTGTCGTTGAACACCCCGCTGGAATGGCCGGTCACGCCGCCGGTCGTCAGCGTCCAGCTGGCGGCGCTGCGCCGCGCGATCGTGCCGAACTCGGCGCCGCCTTCGGTCGCGAGGTTTTCGAACTCCAGCGCGTAGTCGGCGGCGCGGCCCGCCTCGATCAGGTCGCGGCGCGCGATGGCGAGCGGCGATCCCGGCCGTTCCTCGTCGCCGGTCAGGAAGACGGTGACGTTCGACCCCTCCAGCGTTCCCGCCGCCTGCATGGCGCGCAGAGCCGCGATAATCACCACCACTCCGCCCTTGTCGTCGCCGATGCCTGGGCCGGTCGCGCGTGCGCCGTCGCGCACGAAGGACTGGAACGGGCTGTCGGTCTCGAACACCGTATCCAGGTGACCGATCAGCAGGATGTTCCTGCCGCCGCCGTCATGGGTGGCGACCAGATGGCCGGCACGACCCGTCTCGGCCATGTCGATCCAGCGGACGTCGAAGCCCAGAGGCTCCAGCTCGGCCCGCACCATCTCGCCGGTCGCGCGCACACCCTCCAGGTTCAGCGTGCCCGAGTTCTGGTTGACGATCCGCTCCAGCAGATCGATGTGCCGGTCGTGCTCGGCGACCACGGTCGAGACGATGGTCCGCTCGGCCTCGGGCGTCTGGGCGAGGCCGGGGCCGCACAGGGTCAGGCCGAGCATGAGGGGCAGGATAAAACGCATGGCGGGCTCCGGGTTCGGCAGAGCTTGGCCCGGCGTCCGCGCGGCGTAAAGCATCGGCCCCGGTGACGCGCTGGGCGAAGCATGATTGAACGTGGTCATGAGCCACGCCCACGCCTCCGACGCCCCCTCGCTCGACCAGAAGAAGGTGGAGACCCGCGCCTGGTTCGAGACCCTGCGCGACCGTATCCACGCGGGACTGGAGGCGCTGGAGGACGCGGCCCCGGCCGATCTGTTTCCCGGCGAGCCCGGCCGGTTCGTCCGCACGCCCTGGTCCCGGCACGAGGGCGGCGGCGGCGTCATGGGCATGATGCACGGGCGGTTGTTCGAGAAGGTCGGCGTCCACGTCTCGACCGTCCACGGCACCTTTCCGGCGGACTATGCCAAGACCGTTCCCGGTGCCGAGGAGGACCCGCGGTTCTACGCCACCGGCATCAGCCTGATCTGCCATCCGGTCAGCCCCCGGGTGCCGGCGGTGCATATGAACACCCGCTTCATCGCCACGACGAAAAGCTGGTTCGGCGGCGGGGCCGACCTGACGCCGGTTCTGGATGTCGAGCGCACCGAGGAGGCCCCGGACACGGTCGCCTTCCACGCCGGGATGCGCGCGCCCTGCGATGCCCACGACCCGGCCTGGTATCCGAAATACAAGCAGTGGTGCGACGAGTATTTCATGCTGCCGCACCGCAACGAGATGCGCGGCATCGGGGGCATTTTCTACGACCACCACGACAGCGGCGACTATGCCCGGGATTTCGCCTTCACCCGCGATGTGGGCATGGCCTTCCTCAACACCTACGCCGCGATCGTGCGTCGCCGGATGACCGAAGCTTGGACGCCCGAGGAGCGCGAGGAACAGCTGATTCGGCGGGGCCGCTACGTCGAGTTCAACCTGCTGTATGACCGGGGCACGACCTTCGGCCTGAAGACCGGCGGTAACGTCGAATCGATCCTCAGTTCGATGCCGCCCGTGGTGAAGTGGTCGTGACGACCCCGCGGATCAGTCGGCCAGGAACCGCTTGATCCAGTCGCCCACCACCGCCCGGTCGTCATCCGCCTTCAGACTCTCCGTCGCGCGATTCACGACCGCTTCGTCGATCCGCCCGCGCCGCCCGTCGACCAAAGCCCCGGTGAAGGCGCGGGTGAACTCCGGGTGGGGCTGCAGGGAGATGGCGTCGTCGTCCCAGGCGAGCCCGGCGTAGGGGGTGAAGTCGCTGGCTAGAATGACGCGGGCATCGGCGGGCTTCACGACCACCTGATCCTGATGCGAGGCGGACAGGGCGATCTCGGCCGGGGCGAGTGCCATCCAGGGTTGGGCCTCGACGACCCGGTAGCGATGCAGGCCGACGCCCCAGCCGCTGCCGGATTTCTCGACCCGGCCGCCCAGGGCCTGGGCCATGGCCTGGTGGCCGAAACAGACACCGACCAGCCGGGTCTGTCCGCGTGCTCCGCGGATCCAGTCCAGAAGCGGCGGGATCCAGGCGTGATCCTCGTACACGCCGGCGGCCGAGCCGGTGATGATGGCCCCGTCGAAGGCGGCCGGTTCGGGCAGGTCGCCGGCCTGGACGTCGAATGACCGGGTCTGGAACGCGTCACCCAGCAGGTCCGCGAACATCGAGGGATAGTCGCCATGGTCGGGTTGAAGCGCCGACGGCGGGCGACCGGTCTCGAGCACGGCGATGGTCGGCATGGGGGCTCCGATCGGTTGGGGATGAATGCCGCTCACATGGGGTGCCGCCCAGCGGAATGCGCTAGAGGGCACCCGTCGGCCTTGTTCGTCGACAGCCGCCAGCGAGTTTCGCCATGGACGCCGACGCCGAACCCGTCGTCCTTATCAATGTCTTCAAGGTCCAGCCGGAGAAGCAGGACGACCTGATCGAGATGCTGACCAGCCTGGCCCGGGCCCAGGTCGGGCTGCCGGGCTTCATGTCCGCCACCCTGCACCGCGGCCTGAACGGCAAGACCGTGGCCAACCACGCGGTCTGGCGCTCGGTCGAGGACTGGAAGGCGATGACGCGGAACGAGGCGGTCGCCGCCGCCATGCGTCCGATCATGGCCATCGCGACCTTCGAGCCCAATCTGTACGAGGCCGGCGAGGTCATCGACTGAGCCTTGGTCGTGAGAGTCGCAAAGGGGTGTGGGAGTGACTCTCACTTCTCTCATTCGGCCTCCTGAGCCTGCCGCGCGAACGCCTGCCTAGCACCGTGGTGCGTCAGAATCGGACGTGGTGACGGTCGTGTCAGGACCGCCAGACCTCGGCCCTGGCCCCGGCGTCGCCCAGGGTCCCGGCCACCCAGCCGCAGATTTCGGTGGCCGCCGCGTCCGCGCCCTTCGGCGGGTTGACCACCACCATGGCGCAGCCGTTCATCTTCATCGGATCGGTCAAGGGCCGCAGTCGGGCCTCGGCCACCAGGGTGGGCGCCGCCGTCGCCGACGCGAGCCGTCTGAGGAAACCGTCGAAGGTCTCCATGTCCTTCAGCGGCGTCCAGATCGTCACGGTGGCCTCTGGATCGGCCCTGACGATCCCGCCGGCGGTCTCTGCCGCGCGCAGATAGTCGTCGGGGCGTTCAAACGGCGGGTCAATCAACACCAGCGAACCCCGCGCCTGTTTCGCCTCGGCCCGGACCATGTCGTAGCCGTCGCCGACCTCGCCCCGGGCGCCGGGGAAGGCTTTGAGGCTGTCGCGCAGCAGACCGGCGACCTCCTCGCGCAGTTCGAAGCCGACGTAGTGGTCGGCGGTCTTCAGGGCTCTGGCGATCAGGACCGGCGACCCGGGGTAGAAGCGGACCCGGCCGTTGGTATTGAGCGCCGCGACCTCGGCCGCCAAGGCTTCAATCAGCGCGGGTCGGGCCGCGGCGGCCATCAGCCGCTGGATGCCCGCCTCGGCCTCGCGCGAGCGGGCGGCGTCGCCGGTCAGGTCGTAGAGACCGGCCCCCGCGTGGGTGTCCAGCACGGTCACCGGCCCGGCCGCCTGACGCGTCGTCAGCAGCCACAGCACCAGGGCGTGCTTGACCAGATCGGCGAAGTTCCCGGCGTGGAAGCTGTGACGATAGTTCATGGCGTCTGCGTCCTCCGCTCGCCCGTCCGGGTCAAGAGGAACCGGCGATCGCCGAGGTGCTGCCGGGGGCCGACACCAAGGGGTTCGAGGCGGCCCTGATCAAGGTCTTGAAGGCCCCGGCCTAGGCGTTTTCCCAGTGCTGGCGGCTGCCCATGCTGACGGGGCGGCCCGCGCGCTCGTCGAGGCGAAGGATCAGGTGGCGGAAGTCCCCGGCCTCGCCGGGGCCGCGCAGGAGGCGCAGCGACCTGATGATGCGGGTGATGCGCAGATGGTTGTGATCCTGGGCCACCAGCCAGTGGCCGTTGGACTGATAGAAGGCCGCCATGCGGTCGGTGCCGGCCGCCAGCGCGATCTGGGCCAGGCCGGAGGCGTGGATGGCCTGGACGTCATCGGCGGTCAGGACCGGCGCGCGCCGGTTCGCCCCGGACGGCTCCGCCAGAGGAAACAGCCACTGGATGAAGTCGTGGGTCGTCTCGATCTGCTGGTCGGACATGGCCACGACCTCGAAGACGTTGCGGCCCGCCTCGTCGTTTCCGGCGCCCTTGAGGAAGTCGACGATCGCGCTCATCGGCGCGACCGGACGGTCGTCCGGACCTCCGCGATGGAATCAGTCCCGAGCCCCATGATGCGGGGTGGTCGGGGATCGCCGTTACGAGGTCAAGCCCGTCGGTCGATCAGGCCGCCTTGTCCCAGTCCAGCACCACCTTGCCCGACTGGCCCGAGCGCATCGCCTCGAAGCCCTCGGCATAGCGGTCGTAGGGCAGGGTGTGGGTGATGAGCGGCGTCAGGTCGAGGCCTGCTTTCAGCAGGCCCAGCATCTTCCTCCAGGTCGTGAACATCTCGCGGCCGTAGACGCCCTTGATGGTCAGGGCCTTCAGGATGATCGCGCCCCAGTCGGTCTCCATCGGCCTGGACGGAATGCCCAGCATGGCCATGCCGCCGCCCATGATCAGGGTGTCGACGCACTGTTTGAAGGCGATGGGCGAGCCCGACATCTCCAGCGCCACGTCGAAGCCGACCTTGAGCCCCAGCTCGTGCATGACGTCGTGCAGGTCCTCGCGGGTTGTGTTCACGGTGCGCACGCCCGGCGCGACCCTGGCCCCCAGCTCCAGCCGGAAGTCGTTGATGTCGGTCAGGACGACGGTGCGGGCCCCGGCATGACGGGCCACAGCGGCGGCCATCATGCCGATGGGGCCGGCGCCGGTGACCAGGACGTCCTCACCCAGCAGGTCGAACTGCTGGGCCGTGTGCACGGCGTTGCCGAAGGGATCGAGGATCGAGCCGATCTCGTAGGGCACGTCCTCGGGCAGCTCGATCACGTTGAACGCCGGGGCCACGACGTATTCGGCGAAGCCCCCCTGGCGGTTCACCCCGATGCCGCGCGTGGCGGGGTCGAGGTGGAAGTGGCCGGCGCGCGCCGCCTCGGAGTTCAGGTCGATGACGTGGCCCTCGACCGAGACGCGCTGGCCGACCTTCAGCCGGCGGTCCACGTCCTTGCCGATGTGGACGATGTCGCCGCTGAACTCGTGGCCGGTGATCATGGGGACCGGCACATTCTTCTGGGACCACTCGTCCCAGTTCCAGATGTGGATGTCGGTGCCGCAGACGGCCGCGCGCCGCACCTTGATCAGGACGTCCTCGGGGCCCGCCTCGGGGATGGGGGCGTCGATCAGGTCGAGGCCGACTTCGGGCCGCATCTTGGCCAGGGCCTTCATGGTTGTGGTCATGATCGAGCTTCCATCCACTAGTGTTCTTTTATGGTCAGGCTTACCGGCTGCCAGTCGTTCCAAACGTCGCCCGCCTTGCTGTCTCGAATATCTTCTAGAGTCAGAATCAGCGCCTTGTAGTCGCGGCTCCCAAGGTGGCGTTCGAGTGTCTTCGGATTCTGAATGACGATGTCGAGAGGTTGCTTCACGAAATAGGCGAGCTCGGCCAAGGCGTCGAGGTTGCGTCCGAACCACTCCGGAAGATCGGTCAGTCCGGCGACGAGGTCGTGGATATCATCGAGGCTGGCGATCTGGCCGCCGTCGATCTCCAGCCGAAGCGGCATCAGATCACGCCCAGCTCTTTCCCGGCCGTCGTGAACGCCGCGACCGCTTGATCGATATGTTCGAAGGTATGCGCCGCCGACATCTGGGTGCGGATGCGGGCCTGGCCGCGCGGCACGACGGGGAATGAAAAGCCGATGACGTAGACGCCCAGTTCAAGCATTCGGGCCGCCATGGCCTGGGCCAGCTTGGCATCGCCCAGCATGACGGGGATGATCGGGTGCTGGCCGGGCAGGAGGTTGAACCCCGCCGCCTGCATGGCGCTGCGGAACCGCTCGGCGTTGGCGAACAGCTGGGTCCGCAGGGCGTCGCCCTCGGCGCCTTGGGCGATGCGGATGGCCTCCAGGCTCGCGCCGCAGATCGACGGGGCCAGGGCGTTCGAGAACAGATAGGGCCGGGCGCGCTGTTTCAGCAGTTCGACCACTGGCTTCGTGGCGCAGATGAAGCCACCCATCGCCCCGCCCAGGGCCTTGCCGAAGGTGCCGGTGACGAAATCGACCTTGACCTCGCAGTGGGCGTAGGAACCCCGCCCCTGGGGCCCGAGGAAGCCCGTGGCGTGGCAGTCGTCGACCATGACGAGCGCGCCGTACTGGTCGGCGAGCGTCCTGATCTGGTCCAGTTTCGCGATGTAGCCGTCCATCGAGAAGGCGCCGTCGGTGGCGATGATGATGTCGCGCGCGCCGTCGGCCCGGGCCTGTTTCAGCTGGGCCTCCAGATCGGCCATGTCGGAGGTGGCGAACCGGTAGCGTTTGGCCTTGCAGAGCCTGACGCCGTCGATGATCGAGGCGTGGTTCAGGCTGTCCGAGACGATGGCGTCCTCGGCCCCGAACAGGGGCTCGAACAGGCCGCCGTTGGCGTCGAAGGCGGCGGCGAACAGGATGGTGTCCTCGAAGCCGAGGTAGTCGGCGATGGCGCGTTCCAGTTCCTTGTGGATCTCCAGGGTGCCGCAGATGAACCGGACAGAGGCCGTGCCGCCGCCCCAGCGTTCGGTGGCGGCATTGGCCGCGTCGACGATCCGCTGATCGCCGCCCAGACCGAGGTAGTTGTTGGCGCAGAAGTTGAGCACGCTGCGGCCGCCGACCTGGATCACCGGTCCCTGACGGGACTGGATCACGCGCTCGGGCTTGGTCAGGCCCTGGGCGTCGATATCGGCGAGTTCCGCGGCGACGCGGTCGTGGAAGGCGGCTGTCTGCATGGGCCGCCTCTTAGACCCTGGCCGGGGACGATGAAAGCGTCAGGTCGACGCCGGAGGGGCCGCGACCTCCTCGGTCGCCCGCAGCGGATTGACGCGGATTCGGCCACCGCACGGCGTCAGGGCCAGGGGGGTCGTCATGGCCGAGGCGTCGCCCGCGATGCGAATGCTGATCCGCGCGGCCGAGGGGCAGCTGGTCTGGCCCTCGGCCTCATTCGGCACCACGGTCCAGGCGATGTCGAAGAAGGCGCGGCCATCGGCGGGCACGACGACGGGGGCCGCCGTGCCGGGGTTCTGGTCGGATCGGACGGTGGACAGCGGGCGACCCTGGGTGTCCAGCAGCGAGACCGCCGGATAGCCGGACACGGCGCAGGGTGTCGTCCCGGTGTTGGTCAAGCCGAAGACCTGGGCCCGGTTGCCTGCGCCGGCGTCGGCGGTCTCGACCGAAAGCCGCAGATCGGCGACGCGGCAGGGCGTGGCGGCCGCGCCCGTGGTCGCCGCCGGGTCGGACCCCGGCGGCGGCAGGTCGGGGTTGGCGGATGGGCGGCTGCAGGTCTCGAGCACGGTCGTGCCGACCTGATCGTTGGGGCCGATGCGGCTGAGGGTGGCATTCTCCTGGCCGTTGCGGCTGGCCGTCCACCACTCCAGGCCCGAGCCGACGTAGCGCGCACCGCTGCCCGACGGCGCGATCCGCAAGGTGTAGGGCTGGCCCCGCCAGGTGATCTGGGCGGTCTCGTTGTCGGCGTGCTGGACCTGGATGGCCTGGCCGCTCTGGCAGGCATAGGCGATCGGCGGAGGCAGGGGGCCTGTCGGTGCCGCGACGGGGGTGACCGGCGGCTCGACCACGGCGGGGGCCTCTTCGGTGCCCTGGCCGCAGGCGGACAGGGCGAGGGCACCCATCAGGGCGACGGCGAACGGACGGTGGCTGGTCATGACGATCCCCCTCGAATGCCACAGCTTAACGCGGTTCGGCGGCAATGGCTCCGCTTGACGGTGGCGCTTGGCCAGCGACGCTGCGTCCGGCTAGGGTTCCGGCCAAGGAGCCCCCATGACTGATCGCGACCTCTATCCCGTCTCGCCGGAGTGGGCGGCCCGGGCCCATATGAACCGCGAGGCCTATGAGGCCGCCCGCGTCGCGGCGCGCGAGAGGCCGGAGGCCTTCTGGGCGGAGCAGGCGCGGCGTCTGGACTGGATCACGCCACCGACCGTCATCAAGGACGTGTCGTTCGACAAGAAGGATTTCCGCATCCGCTGGTTCGCCGACGGGGCTCTGAACGTCTGTTTCAACTGCGTCGATCGTCATTTGCCGGAGCGGGCAGACCAGACGGCCATACTGTGGGAGGGCGACGAGCCGGACCAGTCCGGGGGCCTGACCTATGCCGAGCTGCGCCGCGAGGTGTGCCGGATGGCCAATGTGCTGAAGACGCTGGGGGTCGCGAAGGGCGACCGGGTGACGATCTACCTGCCCATGATCCCGGCGGCGGCGGTGGCCATGCTGGCCTGCGCGCGGATCGGGGCGATTCATTCGGTGGTGTTCGGCGGCTTCAGTCCCGACAGCATCGCCGGGCGGATCGAGGACTGCGGGTCGAAACTGGTCATCACCGCCGACGAGGGCCTGAGGGGCGGCAAGCGCGTGCCGCTGAAGGCCAATGTCGACGCGGCGCTGGAGAAGGTGGCGGTGGAGACCGTGCTGGTCATCAGCCACACGAATGCCGATGTGCCGATGACCGGAGGACGGGATTTCCGATACGGAGAGCTGAGGCACGGCGTTTCGGACGACTGTCCGTGCGAGCCGATGAACGCCGAGGACCCGTTGTTCATCCTCTACACCTCGGGCTCTACGGGTAAGCCCAAGGGGGTGCTGCACACCACGGGCGGATACCTGTTCTGGGCGTCGTGGACCCATGAACTGGTGTTCGACTACAGGCCCGGAGAGGTCTTCTGGTGCACGGCGGACGTGGGCTGGGTCACCGGCCACAGCTACGTCGTCTATGGCCCTCTGGCCAATGCGGGCACGACCCTGATGTTCGAGGGCGTGCCCAACCATCCGACCGTCAGCCGCTTCTGGGAGGTGGTGGACAAGCACCGGGTCGAGATCTTCTACACCGCGCCCACGGCTCTGCGGGCCCTGATGCGCGAGGGCGACGCGCCGGTGAAGGCGACGAGCCGGGCGAGCCTGCGGCTGCTGGGGACCGTCGGAGAGCCGATCAATCCGGAGGCCTGGCGGTGGTATCACGAGGTGGTCGGTGAGAGCCGGCTGCCGATCGTGGATACCTGGTGGCAGACCGAGACGGGGGGCGTGCTGGTCAGTCCTCTGCCGGGGGCGACCGACCTGAAGCCCGGATCGGCGACCAAGCCTTTGCCCGGGGTCGAGCTGCAGCTGGTCGACGCCGAGGGTGGGGTGCTGGAAGGCGCGACGAGCGGAAACCTGGTCATCACCGACAGCTGGCCCGGGCAGATGCGGACGGTCTGGGGCGATCACCAGCGGTTCTTCGACACCTATTTCAGCGCCTATCCGGGCAAGTATTTCACGGGCGACGGCTGCCGCCGGGACGAGGACGGCGACTACTGGATCACCGGTCGGGTCGATGACGTCATCAATGTCTCGGGCCACCGGATGGGCACCGCCGAGGTCGAGAGCGCCCTGGTGCTGCACCCCGACGTGGCCGAGGCGGCGGTGGTCGGATATCCGCACGACATCAAGGGCCAGGGCATCTACGCCTATGTGACGCTGAACGCCGGGGTCGAGGCGACCGAGGCCTTGCGCGGCGACCTGGTCAAACATGTCCGGACCGAGATCGGCCCAATCGCGGCGCCGGACGTGATCCAGTGGGCCCCGGGCCTGCCCAAGACCCGGTCGGGCAAGATCATGCGGCGCATCCTGCGAAAGATCGCCGAGGGCGAGACGGGAGCGCTGGGCGACACCTCGACCCTGGCCGATCCGGCGGTGGTCGAGGCCCTGGTGGCAGGGCGAGGCTGAACACCCGCCCTGAAACATGACGGAAACGTAATGCGGCACGGTCGCCCTGTCCTCCTAGGGTGCGCGCCGAAATCTGGAGGATGACCCCTTGACCCTGCGTGGACTGTTCGGCGGCGCGGCCGCCCTGGTGCTGATGACGAGCGCGGGCCTGGCCCAGGCGCAGGACTTCACCGCCGAGCGACTGTCGGAAAGCATCCGCACCATCTCTTCCGATGAGTTCCAGGGTCGCTATCCGGGCACGGAGGGCGAGCGGCTGACCCTGGCCTGGCTGCAGGCGCAGTACGAAGAGATGGGGCTTCAGCCCGGTGGTCCGGACGGCCAGTGGCTGCAGGTCGTGGACCTGAAGCGCTATACCCCGGTCGAGGGCGCGGCCTCGGCCAGCTGGACCGGGCCGGACGGCACCGTCCATCCGCTGACGATCGGCCAGGACATCGCGCTGCGCGCCGTGTCGAATGATGGCCGAGCCCGCGTCGAGAACGCCGGCCTGGTGTTCGCGGGCTACGGCATCCACGCGCCCGAGCGCGGCTGGGACGACTATGGCGACATCGACGTGCGCGGCAAGATCGTCATGGTCGTCGGCGGAGAGCCGACGGCGGAGGCTGTCACCGAGCGGTTCAACGGGGCCTATGCGACCCACTATCAATCGGCGGCCTACAAGTCCGACGAGGCCTTCCGGCGCGGTGCCGTGGGCATCATCACGGTCTTCACCGTGCCCGCCAGCGATCCCAACTGGCAGCGCGCGGCCCAGTTCAACAATCGCCAGCGTACCCTGACGCCGGGCGCGGCGGATCTGGAGATCTCCGGCGGGATCAACATGGACGTGGCCCACAGCCTGGCCTTGGCGGCGAGCCTGGGCACCGAAGTGCTGACGTCGCTGCAGACGGGTGAGTTCAAGGCGATCGAACTGCCGGGCGTGACCCTGTCGGTCGCGACCGAAGAGACCATCGACACCCTGCGCACGCACAACCTGCTGGCCAAGATCGAGGGGACCACCCATCCGGACGAGGTCATCGTCTATTCCGCGCACTGGGATCACGTCGGCGTCGGCGCGGATCACGTCAGCCCGGTCTCGACCACCGAGGACAACATCTACAACGGGGCCTGGGACAATGCCTCGGGCACGGTCGGCATCGTCGAGATGGCCCGCCAGCTGTCGGCCGCGACGCGCGCCGAACGCACCTTCGTCTTCGCCCATATGGCGGCCGAGGAGATGGGCCTGCTGGGGGCCTATGCCTATACGGCCGACCCGGTCTATCCGCTGGCCAAGACGGTGGCCGACATCAACATCGACATGCTGCCCTTGTCGCCCCCGACGCGCGACGTGGCCATCTTCGGCCAGGGGCAGAACGAGCTGGAGGACCGGCTGGCGGTTCTGGCCGAGGCCGAGGGTCGCTATGTCGGCGGGGACGGCATGCCCGAGCAGGGCTTCTACTATCGTTCGGACCACTTCCCGTTCGCCCGGGCCGGGGTGCCGGCCCTGATGACCTGGCACGGCTGGGACTGGGACGAGGGTGGCCGCGAGGCCGGCGAGGCGGCGTGGAAGGCCAAGTTCGCCGCCGACTATCACCGTCCGTCCGACGAATGGTCCGAGGACCTCGACTTCCGCTCGGCGGTTGAGAATCTGACGCTGCTCTATCGGCTGGGTCTGGAACTGGCCAACAGCAGCGACTGGCCCGGCTGGAAGCCGATGTCGGAGTTCGGCAGCGTGCGGGAACGGACGGCCGGCGAGCGTCAGTAGTCCATGGTGAGGCTGCGGCCCCTCACCGGCGACGGCTCCCCGCCGGTCGAGGGACAGTATCCCCAAGCCGTCGAAGTGACGGGCGCGAGCCGCTGGCTGCATATCTCCGGGCAGGTTCCTACCGCGCCGGATGGATCGCTGGCTGGGGATTTCACCGGCCAGTGCGAACAGGTGTGGGACAATCTGGAAACCCAGCTGCGGGCGGCCGGGATGACGCTGGACAATCTGGTGAAGGTGACGACCTTCCTGTCAGGGCGAGAGCATGCCCTGGCCAACCGCGAGGTGCGATTGCGCCGGCTGGCGGGCCGCCACCCGGCGCTCACGGTCATCATCGCCGGCATCTTCGATGAGGCCTGGCTGGTGGAGATCGAGGCCGTCGCCGCGGCTTGATCCCGACTTCAGGGCGCGGTGGTCGAAGAGGCGATCAAGGCGCGGGCCTGGTCCACGGCGGCCTCGGTGGTGACGGCGCCCTCGGCGATCTGATCGGCGAGGTTCATCAGCACCGGGCCGGTGATGGCTCCGGCCTGGGGTTCCTCCTCGAGACCGACGCCGCCGTGGCGGGCGATGGTCTCGTCCCAGGCGGCGCGGACAGCAGCCCAGTAGTCGGCGGTCGTGGCCCAGTAGACGTCGCCCGGTGCCGGGTCGTAGTCGGTCGAGACGCGATAGGTGTTGACCACGTCCTCATGCACCACCGCGACGACGCCGGTGTCGTCGCCCTCGGCCGGGGTCAGCTTCAGATTGTCCTGGATATGGACCCAACCGCCCGGCAGCAGGGCGTGGCGGTTGGTGCCGACGTAGCGGTCGTAGATCGGGTCGCGCGTGGCATCGCGGCGGGCGAGGGGACGGGCGGTCGGATCGCTGGTCCACTGCGTCAGGCCCTGCTCATGGCTCCAGCGGCCGACGCCGCCGTAGCGGGGACTGTCGTCAGTCTGCCAGACGGTCTGGGACCATGCCCCGGCGCGGGCGTCGGCGGGGACCTCGCTCAGGACCCAGCGGTTCGGCCCGGCATAGGTCAGGACGCTCGCGGGCTCATAGGTCCAGTCCTGGCGCCAGTGCTTGATGACCAGGGTCTGACCCTGATGTTCCATGACGAGGGTGTGCTGCAGGACGATGTGCCGGCCGGTGTCCTCGATGACGCGGACATTCTCGAATCCGCCCGAGGTCTTGGGCTCCAGCGGGTCGTACCCGGGGCGGAACGAGACGGTCTCGCGCATATCGAAGCGCACGCGGTAGTCGCCGACCTGGGCCAGGATGGCCTGTCGGTCGCGCTCGAAGGCGGCGGCCTCGGCCTGGACCGGGGTCGGCTCACTGGCCGCGGCCCAGGCGGGCAGGGCGTGGGCCGTCATCAGGACGGCGGCGATCATAAGAGTGCGCATCGTAACCTCTCTGGCTTTGCGAAGGGGGCGCGTCACAGACGCAACGAGAGCGACAGGCCGACGTTGCGGCCGGGCTGAGTGTAGGCATCGACGACGGCCGAGGTGTTCGCGACGCCTCGGACGTCGCTCCACCAGGAATAGGTCTCGTCGAAGACGTTGAAGACGCCGAGGCGGGCTGTGACGCTGTCGGTGACGTTCCAGTAGGCGGTGACGTCGACCAGCTGAAACGCCTCGCCGACATGGCAGCCGTTGGCGGGCACGGCGTTGAAGCAAGCCAGGCCGCTGGTGTCGCGCGCCTTCTTGGCGTCCGACCAGGTGACGATGACCTCGCCGCCGAATCGGCCCCGGGGATCATCCCAGCCCAGGCCGCCGACCAGTTTGATCGGGTCGATGGTCGGCAGGCGGGTGGTCGCGCCGGCGGTGGTCTGGTCGCCCTCGGCCCAGGCCCCGGCCAGGTTCAGACGGAAGCCGTTGTCCCAGTCGATGCGGGCGCGGGATTCCAGGCCCGAGACCTCGACATCGGTGAAGTTGACGAACTGGAACACGGCGGGGTTGGCGGGGGTGAAGCCGCCGGAGACCACCTGCTGGCTGATGAAGTTCTCGTAGTCCGACTGGAAGGCGACGAGCTGGAGCGCCATGCGTCCGCCGGCGAAGTCCACGTCGCGGAACCGCAGACCGGCTTCGATGCTGCGGCTGGTCTCGGGCTCCAGGTCCGGATTGGGCACGGCGACGTAGCCGAAGGCGGCGTTGGAGAAGCCGTTGTTCACCTGGCTGGGCGTCGGTGCCTTGAAGCCTTCGGCATAGTTGGCGAACAGCTGGAAGGTCGGGGTCGACTGCCAAACGACACCCAGCTTGGGTGACAGGCGGCTGTCGGACTGGTCCGCGCGGGCCCCGACATAGAGTGGGTCGGCGTCGGTCGACAGGTCATAGGCGTCATAGCGCAGGGCCGGGATGATCCGCAGCCGATCGTCCAGCAGGCTGATCTCGTCCTGCAGGAAGACGCCGGCCAGCACATAGTCGGTGACGGGGAAGGGGCTGGTAGGGAAGACCTCCCCGGCCGGGGGCACGGTGCCGTCGCGGATGCCCTGCTGCCGGGTCGAAGACCAGTCGCCGCCGAAGGTCAGGCGGTGAGAGACGCCTGCCAGGCTCAGCGTCGTGCGGGCGTCGGCGGCGAAGCCGTAGACCTCGTTGTCGAAGGTGTTGTCGCGGGTGCGGTCGACGGCCGGAGTGCGGTCCTCGAAGGTGAACTGCCGCGTGGTCGAATCCTGCCACCAGGCCGCGATCTGGGCCCGCTCCAGGCCGAAGACATCGGTGCCGCGCCAGTCGAGGCCGATCCGGTCGCGCGTGGTCTCGTCCTCGGCCAGCAGTTCCAGCACCGTGGCGGTGCGGCCGCTCAGCACATCGGCGTCGACGTCGACGTCATAGTGGTCATAGGTCAGGCGAAGCGCATGGCCGGGCGCGACGTCCCAGACGACCTTTGCCAGCACGGCGTTGGACTGAATCTCCTGAGGGTTGGCGGTGGTGCGCAGGGCGCCGACGACATCGTTGTCGCCGCCGGTCTCGGTCTCCTGGGCGTCGCGGCGGGTGTAGGCCAGGAGGCCCGAGACGGCCCCGGCGCGACCAGCCACGGCCAGGCCTTCGGTCCAGCCTTCGTCGGCGGAGCTGTAGGCGACGCGGCCCCGGGCGGCGAAGGGGCGGCCGGCGGTCAGCAGGTCGGCCGGGTCCTTGGTCGTGAAGCTGACCGCGCCCGCGACGCCGTCGGAGCCATAGAGCGCCGAGGCCGGGCCGCGCAGGATCTCGACCGAGCGCATCAGGTCCAGGTCCGAATAGCCGCCGCGCCCCACGCTCTGGGCCCCGAAGGTGAAGCCGTCTGGGCTGCGCACGCCGTCCACGACGATCAGAACACGATCCCCGCCCAGGCCGCGGATGGTGAAGCCGGCGTTGCCGTCCCGGCCGGTGGTGCCCAAGGCCGCGCCGAAGCGGGCCGGCTGGCTGGGCACGCTGACGCCGGGCTCATAGCGGACCAGGTCCTTGATGTCGGAGATCAGGAGCCGCTCGATTTGCTGGGCCGTGAAGACGCTGACGGTGGCGGGGGCCTCGTCCACGCGGGTCTCGGTGCGGGTGGCGACGACGGTGACGGGCGGCAGCTGGGTCTCGGACGGATCGGTCGCGTCGGGCTCGGCCATGGCCGGCAGGGCGAGGATCAGGGCGGCGGCGGACACCGACAGGGACAGGAGGGCACGCATGGACAAGGGCTCCGCTTCAGGACGGCGCTCCGAGTAATGCGAATGCTTCTGCAATTCAATCGCAATTATGAACCGGCCCGGGAGGATTGCGTTGGTCGGGGATGAGAACGCTTCCCCTTTTTCTGTCCGTCGTTGCCCTGTCCGCCTGCGGCGAGGCCCGACCCTTGAACCCGCCGACCGAGCCTGCCCAATCCGTCGAGGCGATCGATCCTGCGGCGCCGGCCGACACCGGGACAGTATCGATGCTCCCCGGCCGGGGGCCGGCGAGTTTTGTCGGTCGATGGGCGGCCGATGTATCCTGGTGCGCCAACCCCGACGGAGACGGCCGGCCAATCGAGATCACCGCGACGCGCTTCGAAGGCGATGAGAACAGCTGCGCGATCGGCACGATCGACCAGGTCGCCGACGGCTATGTCGCCACCCTGGCCTGTGTGGCCGAAGGGATGAGCAGCGAGGAACGGGTCAAGATGTCCGTCGCCGACGACGTCCTGACCTTGACCTATCTCGACCGGAGCGGCGAGCCGGTGTCGCTGAGAAAATGCACCACGCTCGCCGATACGGCGACGACGGCTCCCGCGCCGTGACGCGGATCAGCTGAACAGGAAGTTCATCACGTCGCCGTCCTTGACGACGTAGCTCTTGCCCTCGGCCCGCAGCTTGCCGGCCTCACGCGCTTTGGCCTCGCCACGCAGGGCGACGTAGTCGTCATAGGCGATGGTCTCGGCGCGGATGAAGCCCTTCTCGAAATCGGTGTGGATCACGCCCGCAGCTTGCGGGGCCGTGTCGCCGATGTGGATGGTCCAGGCGCGCGCCTCCTTGGGACCCACGGTGAAATAGGACTGCAGGCCCAGCAGGGCATAGGCCTCGCGGATCAGGCGGTTCAGGCCGGGCTCGGCCAGGCCCATGCTCTCCAGAAATTCCATCTGTTCGGCCTCGTCGAGGACGGCCAGTTCGGAATCGATCTTGGCCGAGATGACGACGGTGTTGGCACCGTCGGCCCTGGCGCGCTCGGCCACCTTGCCGGACAGGTCGTTGCCCTTGTCGGCCGAGGTCTCGTCGACGTTGGCGACATAGAGGGCGGGCAGGGCGGTCAGCAGCTGCAGCATGTCCCAGGCCTTCCTGTCCTCCTTGGACACGTCGGGCAGGGCGGTGCGGGCGGGCTTGCCGGCGTTGAGTTTCGACAGGGCCAGGTCGACCAGCTTCAGGCTCTGCTGGCTGTCCTTGTCGCCGCCCTTGGCGCGCTTCTCCATCTGGACGCGGCGACGCTCCAGGCTCTCGAGATCGGCCAGCATCAGCTCGGTCTCGATGATCTCCAGGTCCGAGATCGGGTCGATGCGGTTCTCGACATGGGTGATGTCGTCGTCGACGAAGCAGCGGGCGACGAAGGCCACGGCGTCGCAATCGCGGATGTTGGCCAGGAACTGGTTGCCCAGACCCTCGCCCTTGGATGCGCCGCGCACCAGGCCGGCGATGTCGACGAAGGTGATCCGCGAAGGAATGATCTCCTTGGACCCCGCGATCTCGGCCAGGACGTTCAGGCGCGGCTCGGGCACGGCGACGTCGCCGGTGTTCGGCTCGATGGTGCAGAACGGATAGTTGGCCGCCTGGGCCGCCGCCGTCTTGGTCAGGGCGTTGAACAGGGTGGACTTGCCGACGTTGGGCAGGCCGACGATCGCGACTTTCAGGGCCATGGGTCTCGGACGCTTTCAGGGAAGGGCGAGCCCTTAGCGGGTTCGATCCGATTTGTCAGGCTCGCCGTTCGTGGTCAGTGCCCCGAGTGCTCCGCGTCCACCACGGGCGGCTGCCCAACGGTGGCGGTCACCTCCACAGGGACCGCAGTGGCGAAGGTCAGGGTCAGGGGCACGGTCTGGCCCGCGCGCAGCGGATCGGAGACCCCCATCAGCATGATGTGGGTCCCGCCGGGCTTGAGCTGCACCGCTTCGCCGGCGGGCAGGGGCAGGCCCGCCTCCAGCTCGCGCATCATCATCATGTTGGATTCCATGCGGGTCTCATGGACCTGGGCCAGGGCCGCGACCGGGCTTTCGACGGAGACCAGGGTGTCGGCGGCCAATGCCGTCAGCGTCATGTAGCAGCCCGTGACCTGACGCCCGTTCGGCGTCGGGCGGCACAGGACGTCGGCAACGGTGACGGTGGTGGCCGCCGCGCCATTCGCGCCGCCGCCACCCGATGGTGAGCAGCCGACCATGGCGGTGACGGCGGCCAGCAGCAACAGAGTACGGGTCATGGTCGGTCCTTTCAGGCGACGGCCGGGCGGCGGAAGCGGGCGATCAGTCCGTCGATCGCCAGGGCGACGATCAGGCTGACACCCGTGAGGGGATAGAGGATCGCGAGCGGCAGGACGATGGCCACGACCGCGACCTTGGCGCGCGGTCCGGCAGGCGCGACGGGGGCGCCGAGGCGACCTTTCGGCCTTCGCTTCCACCACATCATCAGGGCCGAGACGGCCAGGACCCAGACGGCGACGCAGGCGCTGAGCATGATCCAGCGGTTGATACAGCCGTACTGGGTGCCCTGGTGGGTTGCGATGGCCCATTCGAAGGCGCGGGCCCCAGTTCCGAAGTCGGCGGCGTCGATGTCGCTGAGGATGTCGCCCGCCCGGTCCAGATAGATGACGCGCGCGTCCTCGGACCGGGTGTTCTGATAGGCGGCGGTGATCGCCCGATCCTCGGAGGCCGGGAGCGTCACCAGATAGGGCCGGGGCAGGCCGGCGTCCTCGGCCGAGGCGACGATCCGGTCCAGGTTCAGCGGGGCGGCCATGGTCGTCAGGCCCGCGTGCTCCAGCGACCAGCCCACGCCCTGGGGCGCATCGGCATGTTCTGCGTGGACCCAATCCGATGCGGCGGGCGCGGCGGGGCGGCCGAAGCCGGCCTCCCGGACCGCCCCCATGACCTCGTCACCCCAGATCGCCGACCAGGGCATGCCGGTCGCCGCCAGGAAGAAGATCGCGGCCCCGGCATAGAGGCCGGTCACGGCATGGATGTCGCGCCACAGGGGGCGGCCCGCGCGTGCTTTGATGGTCACCACGCCCGCCGCCCGCTTTCTGGGCCACCAAAGGAAGATCCCCGTCGCGACCAGGATCATGGCCCAGCCGGCGACGAGCTCGATCAGGATGTTGAAGCCGGGTCCCAGGAGGGCGAGGGAGTGAATCTGACTGACGAGGGCGGTCAGACCCTCGGCCGGAGCCTGGCCAGTCACTCGCGCGCCGTCGGGGTCGACGAACACGACGCGGCTGACCCCATCCTCGGTTTCGACCGTCACCTGGACCGCCCGGTCGGCCCGTTCGGGGACCAGGATCGTCGAGACCCGCCCCGGAATCGCCGCGATCGCCGCCTCGGTCCAGGCCGAGGGGACGGTGGTCAAGGTCGAAGGCGGGATCGCGGCCACGCCGCGCGTCTGCCAGTCGTCGATCTCTGGCTGGAACAGATAGATAGCCCCCGTCAGGGCCATCAGCATCAGAAAGGGCAGGGAGATCAGCCCGGCGTAGAAATGCCAGCGCCAGACCGTGCGGTAGGCTCCGGAGAGGCGTGTGGGCGCGGCCGAAGCCGCCGGTCGAGAAGACATGGGATTTCCTGAATCAGGGACGGTCGGGCGCGCGGCGGTTCGCCACGCGCGGCGCGGGTGTCGGTCTGGTTCAGGCTTGGGGCGGAGCGGTCGAATGCGGACGCGGCGGTCCGCGAGCGGGCGGAGGCGCGGCCGGGTGCTGCGAGACGAACACGGAGGCCGGGTGGGTCGTCGCCGCGCGGGTCGGCTGGATCGTTGGCGGCGCGGGAAGGTCGGCGGTGAAGGTCAGGACGCAGGCGGCGCACTCAGCCCCGGCCATGCCCTTGGACCCGCCGTGCTCGCCATCGACGCCGGTGGCGATGGTCTTGGGACCTTCGGCCGAGCAGATCACGATGGGATGGCCGGGCGTGGAGGCCGCCAGCGCCGCGAACGGCAGCAGGCCGCCGAAGACGACAGCGAACGTCGCCGCCAGGAAGGCCAGCGAGCGCCAGGTCGACCAGGTTTCGGCCTGCGAGCGGTTCACGGGGTGGCGTTAGCGGACGGAGCCGGGAATGTGAAGCGCGGCTATTCGCCCGACGCCTGTCCCGGGGCCGCCTGGCGCGGGCTGAACTTGGGGGCGGGGGCCAGGCGCAGGACCTCGCCCTGGTAGCGCTCATCCTCGCCACGGACGGCGAAGGGCAGGGCGTCGGCGCAGGCGTTCAGCAGGGCCTCAAGCCAGGGCTGTTCGGCCTTGTGGAAATCGCTCAGCACATGGCCGTGGACCAGTTTCGGATCGCCGGGGTGGCCGACGCCCATGCGCGCGCGGCGGAAGTCGGGGCCCAGCTGGCTGATGAGGCTGCGCACGCCGTTCTGACCGGCCGCGCCCCCGCCGGTCTTCATGCGGAACCGTCCGGGGGCCAGGTCGATCTCGTCGTGGAAGACGATCACCGCGCCCGGATCGACCTTGTAGAACCGCGCCGCCTCTCCGACCGCGCGGCCGCTTTCGTTCATGAAGGTCTGGGGCTTCATCAGCAGGACCTTGGTGCCCTCGACCTCACCCTCGGCGATCACCGACTGGAACTTTGCGCGAGGGCTGCCGAACCGCCAACGACGCGCGATCTCGTCCACGGCCATGAAGCCGATGTTGTGGCGGTTCTTCTCGTATCTGGTGCCCGGATTGCCCAGGCCGGCGATGATGAGCATGGCGCTATCCGGAAACGAAAGCGGCCCCGTCCGTCACCGGAGGGGCCGCGTTCAACGTCTCGAAACGAAGGGTCAGTCTTCCGACTTCTCGCCCTCTTCGCCGCCGGCCTGTTCCGACGCGGGAACGTCGCCGGCCTCGACGGCGGCGGCTTCGGCCTCGGCGGTCTCTTCGGCGATGGCTTCCTCGATCTGATCGGCGGCGATGGCGGCCGAGGAGACCTTGATGGAGGCGATCACGAAGTCACGGTCGGTGATGGTGGCCTCGACGTCCGAGGGGACCTTGACGTCCGACCAGCGGATGGTGTCGCCCAGCTTGTGACCGGCCAGATCGACGATCAGGTCTTCGGGGATGTGGTTGGCCTTGACCAGGATCTCGACCGAATGACGCACGATCTCGAGCGTGCCGCCCTGGCGGAAGGCCTTGCACTGGTCTTCATTGATGAAGTGGATCGGCACTTCGATCTTGATGGTCTGGTTCTCGTCGACGCGCATCAGGTCGAAGTGCAGGGGGCGGTCCGACACGGGGTCGAACTGCACGTCCTTGGCGATGACCGACTGGCTTTCCTGGCCGTACTTCAGGGTCACCAGGTGGCCCAGAAGCTTGCCAGTGTAGAGGTTTTTGCGGAAGTCCTTCTCGTTGACCGAGATGGCCACCGGGGCCTTGTCGCCGCCATACAGGACGCCGGGGACCATGCCGGCGCGACGGGCCGCGCGGGCGCCGCCGGTGCCGGTGTTTTCGCGGACGTCCACGTTCAGAATGATCTCGGCCATCGGGCTCGCCTCAACAACAAAAGCGCCTGCGCCGTCAGGGCGCGCACAGGCGGGGTCATCAACCCTCGAATTCAAGAGCGCGGGCTATTACACGCAAGCGTCGGTGGACGCAACCGGGCAAGCCTGCCTCAGTTGGGTTGAGGTTCCGTGGCCTGCAGCGCCGCCGTGGTAGCCTCGGCCGCGACCGGCGTGACCTCGGCCACGACCGTTCCCGGCTCCAGGGTCGGGGCGCGGCGGACGACCGCCTCGGTGGTGCAGGTGGCCAGGTCGCGCACGATGTGGCGGCCGATGCAGAACATGTCCTCATAGCTGGGACGCGAGGCGGCCAGGCATTGGAACAGGTTCAGCTTGGACATATCCAGGCAGAACTGGGCGTTCGCCTCGATCGACAGGGCCTCGGTGTTCGACCGCGCCTCCTCGCCCGCCGCGCCCAGGGCGGCCAGGGCGGCGATGGCCAGGGAATGGACCACGGCCGGGGTGAACGGTGCCTCGACCGCCCCACCCGTCAGCGACAAGCCGGCCCCGGCGTTGGCGGCGGCGAACAGGCGGGCGGAATCCTCGGCGGAGGGCAGCATCTGGCCGGCGGAGATGGTCTTGACCGATTCCAGCCGGACTTCGCGGCTGGCGATCGGCTGAGTGGCCCAGCGGCGACGCGGATCGCGGCGCTCCTGGATCGTGTAGGCGTCGCCCTCCACACCCTCGGCGATGGCCGTCAGGGTGGCGATGTCCTGACCCAGGGTCGCGGCGATCAGCCCGGCGGCGGCGGCGGCTCCGGGCAGTCCGGCGGCATAGGCCGGGTCGCGCGAGATGTTGGTGATCATCTCGGCGCGAACGGTCGGGTCGACGGCATAGGTGCGGACGCCCTGGACGAACTCGGGCGACTGAAGCGCCAGGATCGAGCCATAGGCGATCATGCCGCGCGACAGGGTCGCGGGATCGTAGGCGGCCCCCCGGCGCATGGCGGCCTGGATGGACTCGGCGTCCTGGAAGCCGCCCGCCGGGATCGTTCCGACGTCGCGGATGAAGCTGACGTAGATGGAGGCCGCGTCCGCGACGCCCTGGTTCAGGGTGACGGGCGGCGGGGGCGGCGGCGGGGCCTCGACGACCACGACGGGTTCTGGCTTGGAACAGGCCGACAGCACGGCGGCGGCGGCGATGGCGGCGAGCACGAGGCCGCGCGGATAAGCCAGACGCATGGACGATTCCCCCACGAGAACACCCCGGCGCTCTGCGTCGCCGGGCTACTGAAGGGGTTATAAGGCCGTCGCTATGGTTTGCCGTCCGTTAATCGCGACAGGCGAGTTCAACTTTGCGGCGCCTGGGTCTGGGCGTTCAGGCGCTGCGTCGGGGTGGGCACAGCGGTCTGGGGCGTGACGATCGCCGGAGTGGCGGACGCGGGCGTCGCCTCCGGTTCGCGAGCGATCACCGGGCTTTCGGCGTCCAGCGTCCGGGGCGTGATGCGCGGGGTGGTGTCGGCCCGGCTCTGGGTCGGGGCGCCGACGGTGATCTGACCGGTCGGCAGGGCGGCGCCGCGCGCGCACTGGCCCAGATCGCGCACGACGTGCCGGCCGAGACAGAACATGTCCTCGTAGCTGGGGCGCGAGGCGGCCAGGCACTGGAACAGGTTCAGCTTGGAGCTTTCGAAACAGTCCAGGCTGGCGCGGTCGTACATCAGGGCGTCGGTGTTGGATCGGGCGTTCTCGCCGGCGCCGTCCAGCAGAGCCAGGGCGGCCAGGGCCAGGGCGTTCTCGACCGACTGCGGATAGGGCGGCGTCCGGGGGCGGGTCGCCGCGACGTTCAGGCCCGAACCCGACTGGACCGCCGCCGACAGGCGAGCGGCCTCCTCGGCGGGCGCGAGCGATGGCCGGCTGAGACCCCGCACCGTGTTCAGACGGGCTTCGCGCTCGGGCACAGCGACCCGGGCCCAGTCGCGACGACCGTCGGCCTGAATGGCGTAGGCGTCGTTCTCGACCGAATCGGCGGCCTCGCGGAGCAGGCGGATGTCGTTTTCCAGGGTCCCGATGATCAGACCGGCGGCCACGTCGGCCCCGGGCAGCCGGCCCGCTGAGGCCGGGTCGGCGACGATGCGGGCGACCAGGGCGTTGCGGCTTTCGCGGTCGGTCGCGTTGGCGCGCACCCCCGCCACGAACTCGGGCGACTGCATGGCCAGGATGGAGGCATAGGCGACCAGCCCCCGCGACACCTGCCGCGCGTCATAGGCCGCCCCGCGCCGCAGGGCCTCCTGGATCGAGGCGGCGTCGGCGAAGCCACCCCGCAGCGTGCCCATGTCGCGCGTGAACGCCAGGTAGACGGCCGCTTCCTGGATCACATTGCTGTTCAGCGAGACGTTCGGGATGGCGGCCAGACGGGCCTGTTCGGCGGCGACCCGGGCCTGTTCGGCGCGCTCCTCCTCCGTCGGGCCGGAGGCGCAACTCGCGACCAGTGTCAGGGCAAGAACGGACGCGGAAAGCCGCGCGAAGGCGAAACGCATGTCAGGAACTCCCCTGGACCTCGTGACGACCAGACGCGCCACAATCGGCGGTTTTGAGGCGAAGTCCAAATCCAACGGCCAATCAGTCGAACAGTTTCGACACCGACTCCTCGTTGGCGATGCGACGGATGGCCTCTCCGATCAGCGGAGCGACCGGGACCGTGCGGATCTTGGCGCAGTTGGCGACTTCCATCGGCTGTTCGATCGAATCGGTGATGACCAGTTCCTTCAGCGGCCCGTCGGTGACGCGCTGGACCGCCGGGCCGGACAGGACCCCGTGGCTGATATAGGCCGAAACCTGGGTCGCGCCCGCGTCCATCAGGGCCTTGGCGGCGTTCACCAGGGTGCCGCCCGAATCGACGATGTCGTCGAACAGGATGCATTCGCGTCCCTGGACGTCGCCGATGATGTTCATGACCTCGCTCTCGCCGGCCCTGGGTCGACGCTTGTCGACGATAGCCAGGTCGACGTTCAGCCGCTCGGCCAGGGACCGGGCCCGCACCACCCCGCCGACGTCGGGCGACACGATCATCAGATTGCCGCGCTGATAGTGATCCTTGATGTCCTGGGCCAGGACCGGCGTCGCCACCAGATTGTCGGTCGGAATGTCGAAGAAGCCCTGAATCTGGCCGGCGTGCAGGTCCATGGTCAGCACCCGGTCGGCCCCGGCGCGGGTTATCATATTGGCCACCAGCTTGGCCGAGATCGGGGTGCGCCCGCCCGTCTTCCGGTCCTGACGGGCATAGCCGAAGTAGGGCATCACCGCCGTGATCCGCTTCGCCGACGCCCGCACAAGGGCGTCGATGCAGATCAGCAGCTCCATCAGGTTGTCGTTGGCCGGATAGGAGGTCGACTGGATGACGAAGACGTCCTCGCCCCGGACGTTCTCCTCGATGACGGCGAAAACCTCGTTGTCGGCGAACCTCTTCACCTGGGCTTTCGTCAGGGGCATGTCGAGGTGATCGGCGATGGCCTTGGACAGCGTCCGGTTCGAGTTGCCAGAGAGCAGCTTCATCCGGTCATCCTTTCGCCGTCATCACTCCGCCAATGACGACGGTCTGTCTGGCGCGCTCTTTACCAGCCGGGGGGTTCGTCGCAAGCCGTGTTCGCCTCGTGCGGCGCATGGCGCGGCGCGAATGCCGGTGCTAGAGAACGCGGTCTGAAAATCCGGCTGCCGCCGTCAGGCGGGTCCGGCTGCGTGTCATGAGGTTTCGACTTGCCGATCTCCCTGCGGTCCTCGTCCGTTCTGGCCCTCTCGGTCGTCGCCGCCCTGACGGTGGCGGCGTGCAACGGCGGGAGCCAGCGTCCTCGCCTGGTCTATGAGGAGCGGCCGGTCGAGCTGCTCTACAACACCGGCTACGAGCGCCTGCAGCGCAACCGCTGGAGCGACGCCGTCGACTATTTCCAGGAAGTCGAGCGCCAGCATCCCTATTCGGAGTGGTCGCGTCGCGCGATCCTGATGCAGATCTACGCCTACTATCGGAACGGCAGCTACGAAGAGTCGATCGCGGCGGCGGACCGGTTCATCCAGCTGTTCCCCGGCAGCCCCTCGGCCGCCTACGCCTTCTATATGCGCGCCACCTGCCATTTCGAGCAGATCGTCGACGTGGGTCGCGACCAGGGGCGGGCGGAACTGGCCCTGGCCGGGCTGCGCGACGTCGCGCGCCGCTATCCCGGCACGCCCTATGCCACCGACGCCGTGGTCAAGATCGATCTGGTCAACGACCAGTTGGCCGGCAAGGAAATGGCCATCGGCCGCTACTATCAGCGCGCCCGCCAGCCGCTGGCCGCCATCGGCCGCTATCAGGCCGTGGTCGAGAACGAGGCCTTCCAGCGCACCTCGCACACGCCCGAGGCGCTGTATCGACTGGTCGAGGTCTATCTGGCGCTGGGCCTGAAGGACGAGGCGACCCGCAACGGCGCCGTGCTGGGCTTCAACTATCCGGGCAGCCCCTGGTACGCCGAGGCCTATGCCTTGCTGACCGAGGATGGCCAGCGCCCCGACACCGAGCCGACGGGTCGCCGCGAGAGCTGGTTGCAGCGGATCATTCCGGGCTGACCGTTCTCGCCCTGTTCTCGGCTAGACTGTCCGCGATGGCGAATCGTTTGACCCCATGCTGACCGGCCTGTCGATCCGCGACGTGGTGCTGGTCGATGTCCTGGACCTGGAGGTCGAGGCGGGTCTGACCGTGCTCACCGGCGAGACCGGCGCGGGCAAGTCGATCATCCTGGACGCCCTGGGGCTCGCGCTCGGCGGGCGGGGGGAGGCCGGACTGGTGCGAGCCGGGGCCCGGCAGGCCGTAGCCACCGCCGTCTTCACCGCGCCGGATGACGCCGACCTGATCGCCCTGATCCAGGACAAGGGCTTTGACGTCACGCCGGGCGAGGACCTGATCCTGCGCCGCGTGGTGTCGGCCGACGGGCGCAGCCGGGCCTGGGTCAACGATCAGCCCGCGGGCGTGGCGGCCTTGCGCGAGATCGGATCGCGTCTGGTCGAGGTGCATGGCCAGCACGAGACGGTCGGCCTGCTGGACTGGAAGACGCACAGGGCTCTGCTGGACGCCTATGGCGGTCTGTCGCCCCAGCTGGCGGGCGTGGCCGCGGCCGCGGAGCGTGTGAAGTCGGCCGAGGCGCGGCTGGAGGCCCTGCGCGCCCAGGCGGCCGACACGGCGGCGCGGGCCGAAGAAATTGCCCTCAACCTGGCCGACCTGGACGCCCTCGACCCGCGCGAGGACGAGGAGACCGAACTGGCCGGAGAGCGCGCGGTGCTGGGCGCCGCCGAGAAGGCCGTGGCGGATCTGGCCGATGCCCGCACCAATCTGGGCGGCGACAAGCTGAGCCAGAAGCTGTCGGCGGCGTTGAGGGCGGTGGAACATGCGCGCCAGAGGGCCACCCAGGCCGGCGTTGGCGACGATCATCCCGTTCTGGTCCGCCTGACCAGCGCGGCCGAGGCCATCGATCGCACCCTGGTCGAGGCCGCCGAGGCCATCGCCGAGGTCGACGCCGCAGCCGCCGCTTTCGACTTCGAGCCCGGGCGGCTGGACAAGGCCGAGGAGCGGCTGTTCGCGCTCCGCGCCGCCGCCCGCAAGCTGAACACCACCGTCCACGCCCTGCCGGCGCTGCGGGTGTCCCTGCGCGAACAGCTGCGGCTGATCGAGGATGGGGCCGAGGCGATCACGGTCGCGGCGCGCGAGGCGGCGGCCGCGCGAGAGGCCTATGATGTGGCCGCTTCCTTGCTGAGCTCCGCGCGCGAGGCGGCGGCAGAGCGGCTGTCGGGGGCCGTCGCGGGCGAGTTGGGGCCCCTGAAGCTCGAGCGGGCCCGGTTCCGGGTGGCGCTGGAGCCGGTGGCCGAGGGGCGGCGGGGTCCGCTCGGCGTCGAGACGGCGCGCTTCGAGATCGCCACCAATGCCGGGCCAAGTGGCCATCCGCCGTTCGGTCCGCTGGACGCCATCGCCTCGGGCGGCGAGCTGGCGCGCTTCGCCCTGGCGATGAAGGCGGCGCTGGCCGGACGGGAGGATCAGCGCCAGCCTGTGATGATCTTCGACGAGGTCGACCAGGGCGTGGGCGGCGCCGTGGCCGAGGCGGTCGGTCAGCGGCTGAAGCGGTTGTCGACCGGCGGCCAGGTCCTGGTCGTGACCCACAGTCCCCAGGTCGCCGCGCGCGGCCAGGCCCACTGGAAGGTGCGAAAGGCCGACGCCGACGGCCAGACGACCACGACCGTCGACGCCCTGTCCGAGGCCGAGCGCCGCGAGGAAATAGCCCGCATGCTGTCCGGCGCCGTCGTCACCGACGAGGCCCGGGGCGCCGCCCGCGCCCTGATCGGCTAGAGGCTCAGCGCGCGCAGATGCGAGCCGGCGCCGGGGTCCGCTCCACCGCGACCCAGCAGGCCCGGTCGCGGTTGTCGCGGCGATAGGTTCCGCCGATGGCGACGCGCTCGTCCCGGCTGAACACCTCGAACAGATAGCCTTCGCCGTCGGAGATGATCAGACGGTAGGCGATGTCGGGCCCGTCCAGCTGGAAGCTGCCGTCGCCGAACAGGGGCGTGAAGGAGCAGTTCGTCTCCCGCATTTGGCCCACGCTGCAGCGGATCTGGCGCGTCCGGCCCGAGCGTTCGCTGGGGGCCACCGGCACGACCGAATAGCCCTGCTGTGGCGCAACCACGGGCGCGGGCTCGGCTTCGACGGCCGGGGTCGTCAGGGCGAGCGATACGGCCGCGACGGCCAGAATAGATTTCAGCATGGACCCCTCCACGGACACGCCACCGTGTCCTTCAGGGCGACCATAGCCAAGCGTGGCCGCAGGTCCAGCGGCCGCGACGACGCGTCGGAAAGAGTCAGGCCCCGACGCCCAGGATCCAGCCCTCTTCGCCCTCGACCTGCGCGATCAGAGCCTCATCCGTGCCCTTGGGCGGGGCAAAGGCCTTGGACAGGTCGCCCTTCTCGTCCATCAGGGCGAAGGCCTCGGCGGTCGTGCGGACCTGGGCCTGATCCCTGAACTCGCCCTCCGCGGCGATGGTCGGCCACATCGAGGGCCAGACCTCGGCGACCAGAACCGACAGGGGCTCCACATCGGCCGTGTCCAGCGCCCGCCATCCGGTGCCGAAGGGCCAGACGGCCGCCGACGATCCCAGGCTTTCCAGCAGGCGACGCAGCATCGGGATGCCGACCAGGGTCTGGCCACCCACCGCGCCGGCGCCATGCATCTGCCAGTTCGACTTCGGCTGCAGCTTGCCCTTCCTCACCGCGTTCTCGGTCGCGCGATATTCGGGGATGTCGCCGGTGCCTTGAGGCGGCTTGGTCGTGGTCAGCCAGCGCTGGGCCTGTTTGGCCGGCGCGCCCCACAGCGGATACGCCTCGTCGGTCATCAGCCGGTTCATCTTGGCCGCGACCTGATAGCGGTTGTTGGTGTTGTCGGGCTTGTCGACGATGTTGGAGGCGACGAACTTCCAGATGGCTGACCAGGCCGGTGTCTCCTTCAGACCCAGTCGCGCCGCCGTCCCCACCGGGTAGCCGAAGGAGAAGTCGAACCCTAGCAGCACCCGATCGCCGCGCTTGGCGTGGTCGGCGAGCAGCGACCGGATCATGGTCTCGCCCTCGGCGCGCGTCGCGACATTGTGGGTCTCGGTATAGAGGCGGAAGCGCACATCGCGCTTGGCCACGCCGATCCAGACCGAGTTGTCGCCCAGCTTCTTGCCCTCGGCGGCGGTCCAGTCGGCGATGATATAGGCGTCGAACAGGCGGGCCACGGGGGCTCCTTGGGGCAGTCGCGGGGAGGGGAATTCGAGGCGGCTGTTTAGTCGTTCCGGTCGGCCGAGGGAACCCTCTCCCTCCCCGTGCCGGGGAGGGAGAAAGCGGCTCTCTACTTCAACAGCGCCTCGAGATGGCTGAGCCAGCGGCGGCCCAGGCGCAGGGCCTCGGGCGGGGTGCCGGTGTGGGCGGGGGCGAGCGCGTTCCACAGGGCCAGTTCGAACTCGGGCCAGCGCGCGTCGGCGAACAGCAGCCGCAGCGTCACCAGCTCGGCGTCGGGCGCCAAGATGTCCAGGGCTTTCCGGGGCTCGCCACGGCGGATGCGGGCGACCACATGGCCGTCGACGATGATCTCGCCGCCCTCGACCTCGTCGAAGCCGTAGACCAGGCCGTGCGCGCCCCGGTCCCACAGGACGGCGACCTGTCCGCTGTCGAAATCGAGCCCTGCCGCCTTGCCTTCCGCCGGAGCCATGGCTTCCACCTCCGGCGGGCGGCCCAGGGATTTCAGCAGGGCCCGGCGCAATCGACGCTCGGGCTCCATCCACCAGTTCAGCGTCAGGGCGGCGGTGGTCAGGGCGGCCGCTGCCAGCGCCACCAGCAGGATGACGCGCAGGGCCTCATCCATTCCGGGCCTCGTCCATCAGTCGGCCAACTCGACCACGACGGGGACATGGTCCGACGGCTTGTCCATGTCGCGGGCGTCGCGGTGGGTCTCGACGCCGACGAAGCGGTCGGCGGCCTGGGGCGACAGCAGGTGGAAGTCGATACGGATGCCGTGGTCCCTCTGCCAGGCACCGGCCTGATAGTCCCAGAAGGTGTAGGTGCCGGGAGGCTGGTTACCCAGTTCGCCCGCCTCATAGAGCCCCAGGCCCTTCAGCGCGCGGAAGGCGGCGCGGCTCTCGGGCTGGAACAGGGCGTCGGTGACCCAAGCGGCAGGGTTCCTGGCGTCGTCCGGCGTGGGGATGACGTTGTAGTCCCCGCACAGGGTGAAGGCCTCTTCCTGGGCCAGCAGGGACCGGGCATGGGCGTTCAGCCGCGCCATCCAGCGCAGCTTGAAGTCGAACTTCTCGGTGCCGATCGGATTGCCGTTGGGCAGGTAGAGGCCGCCGACGCGCACCGGTCGGGGGGCTTCGATCAGGGCTTCGATGTAGCGCGCCTGATCCTCCGCGCCTTCGGTCAGCAGATCCTCGCCCGGCAGGCCGCGCCGGACGTCCGAGACGGGAAACTTCGAGAGCAGGGCCACGCCATTGTAGGATTTCTGCCCGTGGACCTCGACGTTGTAACCCAGGCTCTCGAACGGCTCCCTCGGGAACTTGTCGTCGACGGTCTTGATCTCCTGGAAGCAGACGACGTCGGGCGCGGCCGCCTCCAGCCACGCCAGCACGGTCGGCAGGCGGGCGTTGACCGAGTTCACGTTCCATGTGGCGATACGCATCGCCCGGACGGTAAGGAGCGTCGGCTCGCCCGGCAAGCGCCGCGCGCCGGCCGGGCGTCAGGCAGCAATGCCCCGGCAAGCGCCGCGCGCCGGCCGGGCGAGCTTAGCTCAGGCCGCGACGGCGGTCCGGGCCAGGGCGCAGTGACCCCAGATCTCCGACAGGGCGTCGATCAGGCGATCGATGTCCTCGTCGGAATGGACCGGCGAGGGCGTGATCCGCAGCCGCTCGGTGCCCAGCGGCACCGTCGGATAGTTGATCGGCTGGACGTAGATGCCGTGGTTCTCCATCAGCCAGTCGGAGATCATCTTGCACTTGTGCGGGTCGCCGACCATCACCGGGATGATGTGGCTGTCGTTCGGCATGTGCGGAATGCCCGCCATTTCCAGCCGCCAGCGGACGCGGGCGACGCGGTCCTGGTGTCGGGCGCGCTCCATTTGCGAGGCCTTCAGATGCTTGACGCTGGCGCAGGCGCCGGCGGCGACGGCGGGGGGAAGCGCCGTGGTGAAGATGAAGCCGGAGGCGAAGCTGCGGACGAAGTCGCAGAGGGCCGAGGACGCGGCGATATAGCCGCCCATGACACCGAACGCCTTGCCCAGGGTGCCCTCGATGACCGTGATCCGGTCCATCAGGCCCTCGCGCTCGGCCACGCCGCCTCCGCGTTCGCCGTACAGGCCCACCCCGTGCACCTCGTCCAGATAGGTCATGGCGCGGTGCTTCTCGGAGACCTCGATGATCTCGCGGATCGGGCCGATGTCGCCGTCCATGGAATAGACGCTCTCGAACGCGACCAGCTTGGGCCGGTCGGGGTCGATGGCCGACAGCAGACGATCAAGATGCTCCGGGTCGTTGTGGCGGAAGATCTGGCGCTCGGCCCGGCTGTGCCGGATGCCCTCGATCATGGAGGCGTGGTTGCAGGCGTCGGACAGGACCACGCAGTTGGGCAGGCGCGCCGCCAGGGTGCCCAGCGCCGCCCAGTTGGAAACATAGCCGCTGGTGAACAGCAGGGCGGCTTCCTTGTTGTGCAGGTCGGCCAGCTCGCGTTCCAGCAGGACGTGATGGTGGTTGGTGCCGGAGATGTTGCGCGTGCCGCCGGCGCCCGCGCCGCAGCTGTCCAGCGCCTCGTGCATGGCCTTCAGGACGTGGGCGGACTGGCCCATGCCGAGATAGTCGTTGGAGCACCAGACGGTGACCTCGTCCGGGCCGTCGCCGTGCTTGGTGGCCTTGGGAAAGTGGCCGCGCTTCCTCTCGATGTCGGCGAAGACGCGGTAGTTGCCGGCGTCGCGCAGACTGTCCAGTTCCGTCTTGAAGAAGGTCTCGTAGTTCATGGCGGATTTCCCCCCGGTCATGGTTCTTGTCATCGGTCGGACTCTCCGCTCGTGGCGAGGGCGACGTGGTTGGGTTTGGTGTCGGGCCCCAGAGCCCAGGCCCACAGGGCGCTCTCTGGCGCGCGGGCGTGCGACTTGGGCAGCATGAGGAAGCCGTGCTCGAGCAGGCCGAGGGCCGCGAGCGACAGCATAAGGATATAGCCGGTCCGCTCGCCGCCCGTGCCGGTCAGGGCCGCCTCGGCCAGCAGGATCGTCACGACGATCGAGGCGGCCAGCGAGACGGGAAACAGGGCGTTGAACCGGGCACGGCGGAAGTAGCTGCCCAGATAGGCGAGGCCGCGCGGCAGAAGGTCCGCGGGCGGATTGGGCACGCCGAGAAAGATGTTCAGCTTGGTCGACAGCCGCATGCCGAACAGCAGGAGGAAGGTCAGGGTGCCGGTCTGGTTCGGCTGGCCCCAGGTCAGGGCGACGAACAGCAGGGCCGTCAGAGCAAGGGCGATCTCGTGATGGATGACCGTCTGCGCCGACACCGCGAAACGTCGCCAGCCGGTGGCCTCGGCCGGGCAGGGCGTGCGACGGGGGCCTGTCAGCTTGCCCATCAGAAAGCCCATCTCGTGCCAGCCCCAGACGGCCAGGGCGCAGCCGAAGGCGACATAGGCCCCGTTCGCCGAGGCGTCGTCGGCCGACAGCCACAGGCCCACGACCGCCGCCGCCGCCACGACCCCGCCCAGCGCCAGCGACACCCCGAAGCCGGCGGCGTCGCGACGCACCAGCCACAGGATCGCGCCGGTGGAGATCCACCACAGCACGGCCGCGACGATCAGGGGCTGGGCGACGACCATGGCTACCAGCGCGGCTCCATGCGCACGTCGGCGGGCAGGGGGTGCCTATCGACCGGCAGCAGGTAGAGGCCCAGGAAGGTCGCGCCGGCCTTCAGCGTCAGGCCCACGCGGGCGATCGCCCCCATGACGCCGCCCCTGGCCTTGGCTGCGTCGATGGCGTCCGAGGTCCGGCGCAGCGTCTCCATGCCGGCGCGGAACTTCGGCGCGTCGGTGCGCAGGGTGACCGGATAGACCTGTTTGGAGATCTCGGAGCAAATGCGGAAGACCTCGTAGTCGTAGTCGGTGATGTCGACGCCCAGCGCCTTGTGGAAGGCCGGCCGCATGTGGTCGCGGACGTACATGGTGGCGTAGACGCTGAGCAGGAAGAAGCGGATCCACCAGACGTTGCCGCCGGTCAGCAGCTTGGGATCATTGCGCATGATCAGGGCGAAGGCCTCGCCGTGCTTGAACTCGTCGTTGCACCACCGCTCGAACCATTTGAAGATCGGGTGGAAGCGCTTCTCAGGGTTCGCCTCCAGGTGCCGGTGGATGGCGATGTAGCGGGCGTAGCCGATCTTTTCCGACAGATAGACGGCGTAGAAGATGAACTTGGGCTTGAAGTGGGTGTATTTCTTGACCTTGGTCAGGAAGCCCAGATCGACGCCGATGCTTGCATCTTTCAATGTGTCGTTGATGAAGCCGGCGTGGCGGGCCTCGTCGCGGCTCATATACTTGAACAGGGCGCGGATGTCGGGGTTCTGAACCCGCTTGGCGATCTCGGCGTACAGGACGCAGCCCGAAAACTCCGACGTCAGCGACGACACCAGGAAGTCGATGAACTCTTTCCTCAAGTCCTCGGGCAGGCTCTCGATCACGCCCTCGAAGGCGGCGTCGCGCTTGAAGTGGTCGCGGTTGGTGTCGGCCGCGAACTCGGCCATCAGGGCGTCCCACTGGGCCCGCACCGGGGACACGTCGATGCGGTCCATGGCGGCGAAGTCGGTGGTGTAGAACCGGGGGCTGAGGACCGTGTCCTCGGTCGCCATCTTGGTCGATTCGACCGAGCGGACGGACTGGCGCGCGGCGTCGCGGCGCAGCGCCACCAGCTGCGGCGTCTCCTGATAGTCGTCGAGCGGAAGGGCGGTCACAGGGTCCTCCGGGGCGTGAAGCTGACGTCGTAGAGCTCGCCGAACTCCAGACCCGACGTCAGGCGGGTGAAGGTGCGTTGCAGCCAATTGGCGCGCGTCACGGTCGCCGTGCGGCGAAAGGTGCGGCGCTCGCCGAAGGCGACGTGGATGGGATCGCCGTGGACCTGGATCGCATCGCCAGGCCGCATGGCGGGCTCGCCGTCCAGAGCGACGTGGGCGTGCAGGCTTTCGTCGGAATGCTCGACCTCGATCGTGCAGCCGGTCTGGAACTGTCGGCTCATGCCACGGTCTCCGAAGGGGCTTTCATCAGATCGACGAAGGCCTGGCGATTGGTGGGGCCAAAGGCGTCCAGCTTGACGACGCGGCCGGTCGCCGTGTCCTCGATGGTGACCTTGCCGTCGGACCATTCGGTCACACGGAACGGCTGTTCGGCCCCCAGTCCCTGGGCACGGCGGTCGCGGACCAGGCCGCGCAGGACACCCCGCACGAAACCGCCGGTGGCGGGCGGGATGATCCGTTCGCCGTCATCCACGACCGAGACCCGCACGCCGCCGTCGTCCATATCGGCGAAGCGCATGTCCGCCGTGGCGACCGGGGTGACGGCCGGAGCCTCCACCGCGCCCGGGCTGATGAGGCCCATCCGGGTCGCCCCGACCCCGACCACCGTCAGGCCGACCACGAAGATGGCGGCGATCAACGGGGCCTTGGGGAAGGGATGTTCATCGAGGTTGGACACGGCGGGGTTCCTGTTCTCTCAGTCGGCTCAGGCGGCGGCGGTCTGGCCGCCGGACGGAGCCTGACGCTCCGGACGGACGCTGGCACGAACGGGTTCGGCGACGAAGGGTTTGTCGGCGGCGGAGGCGGCCAGCTGCAGTTGCAGGCTGAGGCGCTCGGCCACCGAGGCGGCGTCGGGCAGGGCCCGCATCATCGGCTGGGGGTTCATGATGGTCAGGGGCCGGACGTGCGGCCACAGGTGCGGGTAGGCGATGCGCGCCCCGTCGGCGAGGCCCAGGGGGATGTCGCCGAAGCCCTTGCCGTCCAGCTTCAGACCCGCCGTCGCGACGCTGCGATAGGGGATGTTGAAGCATTTCGACAGGGCCACGCCGTGCCGCAGCACGAACCGCTTGTTCGTCATCGTGTAGACCGTGGTGCGGGCCACCAGGACGGCGTAGCCGACCAGCAGGCCGACCGCGATCGACCCGGCCGCGAGCGTCCAGGCCGCCGAGGTCAGGGCGGAGGTCAGGCCGGAGCCCTGGGCCAGGCCGTTGCCCAGGTTCCAGGCGGCGAGCGCGCCGAAATAGAGCGACACCCAGTCGGCTCGCATGGAGGTCCGGGCCAGGACCTTCCAGTCCGGAGCCCCCTGCCACAGGATGTGCTCACCCGCGGGCAGGTGGCCGGGCAGGCCCCGCACGGGCTCGCCCTCATGCTCCTGGCCGACGGCGGCGCTGATGCCGGACGGGCGGCTCACAGCCAGGGCTCCTGGCGGTCGCGCGTCGCATAGAGGTGACCGCCGCCGTAGTAGCCGACGATCTTCTCTTCCTCGAGCAGGGTGACCTGGTCGGGGCTGGCCGTGCCGGGCACGTCGGCGAACTGGGCCGAGGTGATGGCGCGGACCTTCACGGCCCGGGCCCCGCCGTCGATGATGGCCATGGTCATGGGCAGCAGCACCTTGCGGGCACCCACGGCGACCTCGAGGTAGCGGATCAGCTGTTCGGACCGGTCGACCCAGATGTCGGAGACCGTTCCGCCCTTCAGACCGTCGCAACCCAGCACCGCGAGGCCGCGCGGATCAGTGTCTTCCGGTGCGACGTGGAAGTCAGCGGCGACCCGCAGCGGCACGATGCGCGGCAGGCCTTCCAGCGTCAGGTCCGCATAGTTCGGGCGCTCGGCGTATCCGCCGGGTCCGACGCCGTCCAGCAGCGGATTGCCCGTGGGTTCCAGCGGCGAGCCGTCCGTCGGGGCGCTGCGGCGTGCGGCGATCTGGCGGGTGTCGCGGTTGTCGGCGCGCGGCAGGGTGCGCGTGCCGTGGCCGTGGGGCAGGAGGAAGGTCTTGGGCTTGGCCGTGAACAAGAGGCCGCCCAGCGGTTCGTGCCGACCGGAGACGTCGTCCTCCAGCGGATAGCCCTCCCGGCGATCCTCGCGGCGCAGATAGATCACCAGTCCCGCGAAGAAGAGGAAGAAGGTGATGAGGCACAGTTCGGCGACGTCGAAATCACCGAAGAGGTACGGACTGTTTTCCATGTCAGGCTCCTTTGCGAACCAGGATCAGGCGGGCAGATCGGCGAGGCCGAACCGTTGGGTGGAAGGCGTGGACAAGGCGGCGGGCGCATAGCGGGCGAGCGGCCCGATGGCGACCAAAGCGGCGAACAGGAGGCCGATCTCCAGGTGGTAGACGACGATGTAGCCGGTCGCCGGTGTGGTCATGGCGGTCCCCAGCATCCCGGCCTCGGCCAGGTGGGTGACCAGATCGCGCAGGCCCCCGCCCGCGAAGATGGCGAGGCCGACAGCCGTGGCCTGAACGGCACCCCAGGCACCGAGCGCGATGCCCGACTTGCCGTCGCGGGCCAGGGCCATGGCGCTGGTCAAGGTGCCGACCGAGAACATGCCGCCCCCCAGGCCGATGAGGACGACCCCGGCGCAGAAGACGGGTGCCAGAGAGAAGGCCCCGCCGCAGATCACGGCGACGAAGGCGAGGATGCCCCAGGTCAGGCCAAAGCCCGCCATGCGATGCGGCTCTGCACCCCGGTTCAGCTGGCGGGCGGCGAGCGCGAGACCCGCGAGCGTGCCCGCGGCCCACAGGGCGGTCAGGCCGGTCGTCTGGCCGACGGACAGGCCCAGGATCTGACCGCCGTAGGGCTCGAGCAGCACGTCCTGCATCGAGAAGGCGGCCGCCCCCAGACCCGTGGCGACCAGCAGGCGGCTGGCGCGACCCCCGGCGGAGAACTCGGCCCAGGCGGCCTTGAACTCGACGCGCGGCTTGTCCTTGGCGGTCAGGGCCAGATCCTGCGCCTCCTGCTTCCACAGGGCGGTCATATTGAGGACGATGGCGAGGACCGCCGCGCCCTGAACGACGCCGACGAGTTTCACTTCCTGGAAGTCGGCCAGGATCAGCCCCATCAGGATGCCCGAGATCAGCATGCCGACCAGCAGCATGACGTAGAGCAGGGCCACGACGCGGGGCCGGGCGTGTTCGGGGGCCAGGTCGTTCGCCAGGGCCAAGCCGGCCGTCTGGGTCGTATGGATGCCCGCGCCGACCAGCAGAAAGGCGACGACGGCCGCGAGGTGGCCGATCCATTCCGCCCCCGTGCCGTGACCGCCCGAGATCAGAAGGGCGAAAGGCATGATGGCGAGGCCGCCGAATTGCAGCAGGGAGCCGAACCAGATGTAGGGCCCGCGCCGCCAGCCGAGGTGCGAGCGGTGGGTGTCGGACCGGTGTCCGATCAGAGCGCGCAGGGGTGCGAACAGGAAGGGGATGGCGACCATGGCGGCGACCAGGACAGCCGGGACATTGAGCTCGACGATCAGGACGCGGTTCAGGGTGCCGGTCAGGAGCACGGTCGTCATGCCGACCGAGATCTGGAACAGGGACAGCCGCAGCAGACGGCCCAGCGGCAGTTCGGTGGTCGCCGCATCGGCAAAGGGCAGGCAGGCCGAGATCAGCCGCGCCCACTGGGCCCGGTTGTAGTCGGGATCCGCCTTGATCGCGGCCCGTTCGGCCGCCCTTTGCAGAAGCAGCGCGTTCAGCACCGGACCAGCTCCAGCGCTTGCGAGGTATAGAAGCCGCCCTGCACCCGGCGGCTGCGACCCACCGAGACGCCGGGCAGGGCTGCGAGCCGCTGCGCCAGCGCATCCAGCTTGGCCGGCACGATGGCGGGCGCGCGGTCGGCGCGCGGGAACAGCTTGCCCATCGTCAGCATCAGCATCAGGGCCGGCGTGCGCGGCGTCACGGTGAAGACGATCGAACCGCGCGTGCGCTGCGACAGGGCCGCCAGGACCGCAACGATGTCGTCGGTCGGATAATGGATCAGGCTGTCCATCGCCACGATGTGATCGAAGTCGCCGAGATCCGGGCTCATCATGTCGCCGGCGCGCCAGTCGATGGAGCCCGTGAGGTCGGTGGGGGCGCGTTCCTCGGCGATGTTGACCAGGCTGGCGGACACGTCGATGGCCACGACGTCGGCGCCGCGCCGGGCGGCCTCGACCGCGAGGGCTCCGGTGCCGCAACCGGCGTCCAGAATGCGCAGGCCGGTCAGGTCGGCGGGCATCCAGTCCAGCAGGACGCCGCGCATCTCGTCGCGACCGGCCCGCACCGTGGCGCGGATCTTCGACACCGGCGCGTCACTGGTCAGCTGCGCCCAGGCGTCGAGCGCCGTGCGGTCGAAATAGGTTTCCAGCCGGCCGCGATACTGGTCCCAGGTCGCCGTCGTGCGGGTGTCCAGGGTGGCGCTCACTGGTCGAACCCCAGGAATTCGAAGATGTCGCGATCGCGCATCGGTTCGGCCTCGATGGCCTCCATGCCGTCCCACAGGGATTGGGCGAGCCGCATGTATTCGGCCTTGGCGGCCTCCAGCTCGTCGGAGCCGTCCATCTCGAACACGACCGACTTCTTCAGGCGCGAGCGGCGGATTTCGTCCAGATCGCGGAAGTGGGCGATGCGCTTGAGACCGATCGCGGCGTTGAAGCGGTCGATCTCGTCGGTGCCCGAGCTGCGGTTGGCGATGATGCCGCCCAGGCGCACCTGGTAGTTCTTGGACTTGGCCTTGATGGCCGCGACGATGCGGTTCATCGCGAAGATGGAGTCGAAGTCGTTGGCCGTGACGACCAGCGCCCGCTCGGCGTGCTGGAGCGGCGCCGCGAACCCGCCGCAGACGACGTCGCCCAGCACGTCGAAGATCACCACGTCGGTGTCTTCCAAGAGGTGGTGTTCCTTCAGGAGCTTGACCGTCTGGCCCACGACATAGCCGCCGCAGCCGGTGCCGGCCGGCGGTCCGCCGGCTTCCACGCAGCGCACGCCGTTGAAGCCCTCATAGACATAGTCTTCCGGGCGCAGTTCCTCGGAGTGGAAGTTCACCGTCTCCAGCACGTCGATGACGGTCGGGACCAGACGCTTGGTCAGGGTGAAGGTCGAGTCATGCTTGGGATCGCAGCCGATCTGGAGCACCCGCTTGCCCAGCAGGGAGAAGGCCGCCGACAGGTTGGAGCTGGTCGTCGACTTGCCGATGCCGCCCTTGCCGTAGACGGCGAAGACCTTGGCCGTGCCGATGTTCAGGGTCGCGTCCATCTCCACCTGGACCGATCCGGCGCCGTCCGGGGGACGGCGCTTCAGGGTCTGGGGCATGTCGAGGGTCATGGTCATCGGTGTCGTCCTTAAGCCGCCGCGGCGGGCGTGAGCCCTTCGAGGCGGTCTTCGAGTTCGTCGGCTGCGTCGCGCAGCGCCTGGAGCGTGGCCGCGTCCGGGGCCCAGTAGGCGCGGTCGGAGGCTTCGAGCAGGCGGTTGGCCATGCGGGCCGAGGCCTTGGGGTTCAGGGTCGCCAGCCGGTCGCGCATCGCGGCGTCCAGGACGAAGGTCTCCGAGATTTCCTGATAGACCCAGGGCTGGACATCTCCGGTCGTGGCGGACCAGCCGAGGGTGTTGGTCACCTGGGCCTCGATGGCGCGAACGCCCTCGGAGCCGTGCTTCAGTTGACCCTCGAACCAGCGGGGGTTCAGGACGCGGGTGCGGCTTTCCAGGGTGACCTGTTCGGCCAGGGTCCGGACCTTGCCCTCGCCCTGGGTCTGGTCGCCGATGTAGACGGGCGAGGCCTTGCCGCGCGCGCGTTCGGCCGATTTGGCCACGCCGCCCAGGGTGTCGACATAGTGGTCGATGGTGGTGACGCCGAGGTCGACCGAGTCGAGGTTCTGATAGGCCAGGTCGATGCCGGCCAGCGCGCTGGTCAGCAGCGCCGGCTGCTTCATCGGCTTGCCGTTTCGGCCATAGGCGAAGCCCTTGCGGCTCTCGAAGGCGTCGGCCAGCTCGCCTTCCTCGGTCCAGGCACCGGAGTCGATCAGGCTGTTGACCGAGGCGCCGTAGGCCCCCTCGGCGTTAGAGAAGACGCGGAGCGATGCGGTTTCAAAGTCGCAGCCCAGCTTGGCCTGATGCTCCAGGGCGCGCTTACGGACGAAATTCTGCTCGATCGGCTCGTCGGCTGTGGCGGCCAGCCAGGCGGCGTCGGCCAGCATCTTCATCTGCAGCGGCAGCAGGTCGCGGAAGATGCCCGAGACCGTGGCGATCACATCCACGCGCGGACGACCGAGTTCCTCCAGCGAGACCAGTTCGGCGCCGCACAGGCGGCCGTAGCCGTCGAAGCGGGGACGCGCGCCCATCAGGGCCATGGCCTGGGCGATCGGGCCGCCTTCGGACTTCAGATTGTCGGTGCCCCACAGGACGATGGCCATGGACTCCGGCAGGGTGCCGGTCTCCAGCCTGTGCTTGGCCAGGAGCCGGTCGGCCTGGCGGCGGCCGTCGGCGACGGCATAGGCGCTGGGAATACGGAAGGGGTCGAAGCCGTGGATGTTGCGGCCGGTCGGCAGCATCTCGGGCGTGCGCAGCAGGTCGCCGCCCGGCGACGGCATGACGTAGCCGCCGTCCAGCGCCGCGATCAGGGCCTCCATCTCGGGGTTCGACGACAGGGAAACGTTGGTGGCGTGCAGGTGGCGGAACAGCTCGATGCCGGCGGTGTCGGACGCCAGGCCGCTGATGCCCAGGGCGGTGCGGGCGTCGGCGCCGTCGACCAGGGCCTGGACCGCCTCGCGGCCGGGCTTGGGTCCCTCGCGCGCCTCGGCGACGGCCAGCAGCAGGCCGATGCGCTCGTCGGCGGTGAAGGCCTCGCCCAGGACGTGCAGGCCGTTGGGGATCAGGGTCTGCTCCAGCTCCTGGAGCGTGGCGATCAGGGCGTTGACGCGGGCGTCTTCGCTGCCGTCGACCAGATCGAGGTTCAGCGTTTCGGCCGCCTCGAAGATCATCGGAGCGAGCTGGGCGCGCTCGGCCACGGCGTCCAGGTCCGACCCGCGCCAGCGATCGACTAGGGCCTTGAGGTCCAGCAGGCCCTTGTACAGGCCAGCGTCGTTGATCGGCGGGGTGATGTAGCTGATCAGCGTCGCGTTCGAGCGCCGCTTGGCGATCATGCCCTCCGACGGATTGTTCGCGGCGTAGAGATACAGGTTCGGCAGGTCGCCGATCAGGCGGTCGGGCCAGCAGGCCTCCGACAGGCCGGTCTGCTTGCCGGGCATGAACTCCAGGGCACCGTGGGTGCCGAAATGCAGGACGGCGTGGGCGCCGAAGTCCTCGCGGATCCAGCGGTAGAAGGCGGAGAAGGCGTGGGTGGGGGCGAAGCCGCCCTCGAACATCAGCCGCATCGGATCGCCCTCGATGCCGAAGGGCGGCTGCAGGCCGACGAAGACGTTGCCGAACCGGGCGCCGAGCACGAACAGGTCCGAGCCGTTGGTCAGGGACTTGCCTGGGGCCGGGCCCCAGACGGCCTCGATGTCCTTCAGCCAGGTCTCGCGACGGACGTGATCCTCGGCCGGGATGCGGACGTGGACATTGCCGTCGGTGCCGAGGCGGGCGGCGTTGCCCCCCAGCATGGCTTCGCGCAGGGCCTCGACCGAGGCCGGAACCTCGACGGTGTAGCCCTCGGCGGCCAGGCGGGTCAGGGTCTTGTGCAGGCTGGCCCACACTGACATCTGGGCGGCCGTTCCGGCGGCCCCGGCGTTCGGTGGGAAGTTGAACAGGACCGCCGCGATCTTGCGATCCGCGCGATCCGAGCGACGAAGCGCGATCATCTTGTCGACGCGCTGGGCCAGGGTGGCGGCGCGTTCCGGGCATGCGACCATCGACTTGGCGTCGGCGCCGGGGAAGGTGCAGCGGCGGCGGCAGCCCGTGCAGGCCTCGCCCGATCCGTCGGTGCGTCCGCCGAACATCATGGGGGCGATGCCGCCGTCCAGCTCGGGGATTGAGACCATCATCGTGGCCTCGAGCGGCAGCAGGCCCTGCTCGCCCGCGCTCCACTGCTGGAACGACTGGAACTCCAGCGGGTGGGCCGAGATGTAGGGCACGTCGAACTTGCCGAGGGTCTCGGCGGCGGCCTCGGCGTTGTTGTAGGCGGGGCCACCGACCAGGGAGAAGCCGGTCAGGTTGACGATGGCGTCCACGGTGGGGCGGCCGTCCGTCATGAACAGCGCGTCCATCGCCGGGCGGGCGTCGAGCCCGTTGGCGAAGGCGGGGACGACGCGGATGCCGCGCGCCTCGAAGGCGTCGATCACGCCGTCGTAGTGGGCGGCGTCGCCGGCCAGGACGTAGGAGCGCAGGATGATCAGGCCGACCGTGCCGTTGACGCCCGCGTGGCTGGGCAGGGCGTCTGGCGTTTCGGCCATGCGGGCCGAGGCGGTGTCGCCCATCCGGGGGTGATAGACGCCGATCTCGGGATATTCGACCGGTGCCGCCGCCTTCATCGTGCCGCGCAGGGACCGGCGCTCGCCGTCGGCATAGCGGTCGACCAGGTAGCGGACCATGGAAACCATGTTCTCGGTCGAACCGGCGAACCAGTATTGCAGCGTCAGGAAATAGGCGCGGACGTCCTGGGCGGTGCCGGGCACGAAGGCCAGGATCTTGGGCAGGCGGCGCAGCATGGCCATCTGCTTCTCGCCGGGGACGCCGCCGGTCGCCTTGGTGTTTCCGCGCAGCTTCTTGAGTATGGCCAGCGGACCCTTGGTCGAGCCGTCCATCTTGTAGGGACCCAAGCGGGTCAGCTTCACGACCTCTGCCGCCGACATCATGCAGACCATGGCGTCGCAGGCGTCGGTGCGGGCCTTCAGCGCCGGCAGGACCATCCGGACGTGGTCGTCGACGAACAGCATCGAGGCGATGACGATGTCGCCGGTGGCGATGTCGGCCAGGCAGGCGTCGAGCGCGGCCTGGTCGCTGCCCCATTCGGACGCGGCGTGCAGGGCGACGGTCAGGCCGGGAACGGTGCGGCGCAGCTCGGCCTCGGCCGAGGCCACGGCACCGGCCAGGTGATTGTCGAGAGTGACGATGACCACACGCATCTGTGGCGTCGTGGGGCCCGCCGGGGCGCCGGGGTCAGCGGCTGTAGTGCGATTTCGCATTGTACAGCGTCTCCACCCCGATGGTCGCAAGGCCGTGCTCTGCGGCGAAGCGTTCCGTATTCTTCCTGGCCTTGCCCCTCACGAAGAAAGGGATTTTCTTCAGTTCCGCCTCGGCGTCGGCGGCCCAGACGATCTCCGAGGAGACCGAGGTCACCTCGGTCGAGGCGACCGCATCCGCCGTGGCCGGCGTCTTGGCCGCGCCCGCGCCGTGTCCGCCCAGATGGGAGGCGCCGGCCTCGTCCGAGAACTCGAAGTCGTCGCGGAACATGTGCAGCAGGTGCTCTTCCAGCCCCATGACCAGGGGGTGCACCCAGGTGTCGAACAGCACGTTGGCGCCCTCGAACCCCATCTGGGGCGAGAAGCGGGCCGGGTGGTCCTGGACGTGGAAGGGGGCCGAGATGACGGCGCAGGGAATGCGCAGCCGCTTGGCGATGTGGCGCTCCATCTGCGAGCCCAGCACCAGTTCGGGCTGGAGCGCGGCGATGGCGTCCTCGACCTCGAGGTAGTCGTCGGTGATGAGGGCGGTCAGGCCCAGGTCGGCGGCGGCGGCGCGCACCTCGCGGGCGAACTCGCGATTGTAGCAGCCCATGCCGACGACCTCGAAGCCGAGCTCCTCGGAGGCCACGCGGGCAGCGGCGATGACGTGGGTGGCGTCACCGAACACGAAGACGCGCTTGCCCGTCAGATATGTCGAATCGACCGAGCGCGACCACCAGGGCATCCGCGACGGCACGCCGTCCAGTACGGGCGCGGGGTCCAGGCCGGTCAGGGCGCAGACTTCATTGATGAAGTCGATCGTTGCGCCATAGCCCAGCGGCAAGGTCTTGATCGAAGGCTGGCCGCACTGCTTCTCGAGCTGTTTGGCGGCCTCTCCGGCGATCTCGGGATACAGCACGACGTTGAAGTCGGCGGCCCCCAGGCGGGCGATGTCGGCGGGGGTCGCGCCCAACGGGGCGGTGACGTTGATCTGGACGCCCAGCCGCTCCAGCAGGCGGGTGATCTCGACCACGTCGTCGCGGTGACGGAAGCCCAGGGCGGTGGGGCCGAGGATGTTGCAGACGGGCTTGCGACCCGCCATCGGCGTGCGCTCGACGGCGGTGGTCAAGTGGCGGACCAGCTGGCGGAAGGTCTCGGCGGCGCCCCAGTTTTCCTTCTTCTGATAGCTGGGGAGTTCGAGGGGGATGACCGGGATCGGCAGGCCGATGGCCAGCGCCATGCCGGCGGGATCGTCCTGGATCAGTTCGGCCGTGCAGGAGGCGCCGACGATCATGGCCTGGGGCTGGAACCGGGCGTGGGCGTCGATGACCGCGGTCTTGAACAGCTCGGCCGTGTCGGTGCCCAGGTCGCGCGCCTGGAAGGTGGTGTAGGTGACCGGCGGACGTTGGCCCCGCCGCTCGATCATCGTGAACAGCAGATCGGCGTAGGTGTCGCCCTGGGGCGCGTGCAGCACGTAGTGCAGACCGGACATCGCCGTCGCGATCCGCATCGCGCCGACGTGAGGCGGGCCTTCATAGGTCCAGACGGTCAGCTGCATCAGACAGCCCTCCGCCGAATGGGCACGATGGCGTCCGACAGGCGGTCCTGGCGGTTCATCGGGCGGGCGAACAGCTCAGCCAGATCGGCCGCCTGGTCGAAGCCGTGCACCGGCGAGAAGACCAGCTCGATCGACCACTTGGTCGTCAGGCCCTCCATCTCCAGCGGATTGGCCAGACCCAGACCGCAGACCGACAGGTCGGGGCGGGCTTCGCGGCAGCGGTCCAGCTGGCGATCCACGTCCTGGCCCTCGCTGAGCACCGTCGAGGACGGCAGCAGCGCCAGTTCCTTGTTCAGGTGGGTGCGGTGCAGATAAGGCGTGCCGACTTCCAGCGGCACCATGCCGAGTTCACGCGACAGGAACCGCGCCAGGGGTACTTCCAGCTGCGAATCTGGGAAGAAGAAGATCGACTTTCCCTCAAGCGCGGGGCGGACCTTTTCGAGGGCGCGGGCGGCGCGTTCACGTCCCGGCGCGACGACCGAGCGGAACAGCATCTCGTCCACGCCGAAAGCTTGGGCGGCGGCGTGCAGCCAGTCAGTGGTGCCTTCCGCGCCGAACGGGAACAGGGCGTCCAGGCGGACCGCGCCGCGATCCTCCAGAGCGCGCGCCGTATCGCCGAGGAAGGGCTGGGCGACCAGGAAGCGGGTGTTGGGACCGACACTGGGCAGGTCGGCGATCTTGCGCGCGGGCAGGGCGTCCACGCGCTCGATGCCCATGGCGGCGAACAGGCGGCGAAACTGGTCCTCGACCACATCGGGCAGGGCCCCGACGATCAGCAGGCTCTGCGCGGCGTCGGCCGGGGCCGCGGTCATCTGGGGCACCAGTGACGCCAGGCAGGCGTCCTCGCCCTGGGTGAAGGTCGTCTCGATGCCGCTGCCGGAATAGTTCAGGACACGGACGTTGGGGCTGTGCTTTTCCGACAGGCGACCGGCGGCGCGACTGAGGTCCAGCTTGATGACTTCCGACGGGCAGGAACCGACGAGGAACAGGAGCTTGATGTCCGGGCGGCGCGCCAGCAGGCGGTCCACGACCCGGTCCAACTCGTCGTTGGTGTCGGTCAGGCCGGCGAGATCCTTCTCCTCCATGATGGCGGTGGCGAAGCGGGGCTCGGCGAAGATCATCACCCCGGCGGCCGACTGGATCAGGTGGGCGCAGGTGCGCGACCCGACGACGAGGAAGAAGGCGTCCTGCATCTTGCGGTGCAGCCAGACGATACCCGTCAGCCCACAGAAAACCTCGCGTTGTCCCCGCTCGCGCAGAACCGGAGCCGTCGAACATCCGCCGACGGAGAGAGGCGTGTCGAGGACGAAGGCCTCGCTCATGCCTGGACCGTCTCAAGTCTGGACGGAGCTTGCAGCCGCGCCATCCGCAGCTTCCAGACGAACTGGGCGGCGTTGAAGACGTAGGTCGCATAGGCGGCCAGCGCCAGGATCAACTGCTCGCGCGGCGTGCCGATGTTCAGCAGCACCATGACCAGATAGGCCGTGTGCAGGGCCAGCACGAGCATGGAGAAGACGTCCTCCCAGAAGAAGGACGGGGCGAACAGGAAGCGGCCGAATACGACCTTCTCCCACACCGCGCCGGTGACCATGATGGTGTAGAGCAGGGCCGTCTTGATCAGGACCGACAGGGTCGCGGCGCCCGCGCCCTCGCCTGTCCACAGATAGTTGAGCACCAGCACCAGGCTGATGCCGAAGGCGATGAACTGGACCGGCGCCAGTACGCCCTGGACCAGCGTCCATATGGTGGAATCGCGACGTTGCCGTTCCTCGGCCGAATACAGGGGACGGCTCGGGCGCACCGCGCGCAGGCTGCGACGCGTCAGGCGATGATCGCCGGTGTGGGCCGTCCAGGGGCAGGGGGCGACGGCGTCCAGCAGAGCCCCGAAACCCCGGTCGAAGACGCTCTGTCCGGGGCTGCGAACCGAGACGGGACGGCGGTTCTGGCCGCCTGAAGGGTGGATCGCGCTCGAGGACATCGACCGACTCCGGGTCGCCCCAAGATAGAGGCGATGGCCGAAGCCTAGGTCCCCGACCGCACAAGTGTCAAATAGATTGGACGTAAATTGAAATTGACACCTCGCCACCGAGGCGAGCTTGACTCGCGCGCGAAACGGGGAGCCAATGCCCGCGCTATGTGACTGTGACGTGCGTGCGTCGATTGCCGGTAACCAACCGTATCCCGCCTCTCCGCGGGCGGTCCGGACCAAAGCGCGAGATGATATGCGGACGATCCGCATCGGCCTTTTGGATACGCATTGCCGGGTGGATGGGGATCCTGCCTGACGCGTGAGACTACGCTCCTGGGGAGGAGTATCGATGGCTAGCACCCACCGCGCAGAAGACCACAGGATCCCGCGGTCGACCTCGGTGGACGAGGGTGAGAATGTCGTCCGCTTCGAGCGACCCGAACGCCTGCTGGCGGAGGACCCCTCTCCCCTGGCTCTGGCCCAGCTGATCGAGGGCGAAATCATTCCTCGCTTGTTGATAGCGCATCGCGACGCCCCGGCCAGCGAGATCATTCCCATGAACACCGGCGTGATCGCGCCCGCCGAGCTGGAGCGGTTCTCGCGACAGGTGATGGTCGCAGACCTCGCCACCCTGCTGGACCATATCGAACTGCTGGTCCGGCGCGGCGTGGGCGTGGAGACCATCTATTTCGACCTGTTGTCGCCCGCCGCCAAGCGCCTGGGCGAGATGTGGGAGGCTGACGACTGCAGCTTCACGGACGTCACCATCGGTCTCTGCCGCCTGCAACAGATCGTCTATGAGTTCGCCGACCGCGTGCATGTCGAGGGCGGCGGCGGCGACGGTCGCACGGCCCTGTTCGCCCTGACGCCGGGCGATCATCACTCCTTCGGTCTCGTTCTGGTGGTCGAGTATTTCCGTCGCGCGGGATGGCGCACGGTGTGCATGCCCGACGCGACCGCTGAGGATCTGGTCGACACGGTCCGGGCTGAACGCTTTGACCTGGTCGGCTTTTCAATGGCCAATGAGCGTTGGCTGGATGTCCTGCCGCCGGTCATCGCCGATGTGCGTCAGGCCTCGCTCAACGCGGACCTCAAGGTCATCGTGGGCGGGCGGGCGTTCGAGACGGACCCTTCACGGGTCGCGCGTGTCGGGGCCGATCACACGGCCGGCGATGCCCGGGAGGCCGTCCAGGTCGTGGACGCCATCTTCCGCCGGCAGCAAACGGTCGCTTGAAGATGGGGCGCCGGACCGATACTGCGCCCCGATGACCGTTCAGTCGTCCGCTCCGGCCGCCATTTCGTTCCGCCAGCCACAAGCGGCTTTCGGCAGCCTGTCGGCCGATGCTGCCGCCGGCCTCGTCGCCGCCGCCAGCGACGTCGCCCTGATCCTGGACCGCGACGGCGTGGTGCGCGACGTCTCCGTGTCCAACGGCGATCTGGCGGACAACGGCATCGGCGACTGGATGGACCGGCGGTGGATCGACACCGTCACCGAGGAAAGCCGCATCAAGGTCTCCGAGATGCTGGACGCGGCCTTCAATGGCCAGGCCTCGCGCTGGCGCCAGGTCAACCATCGGGCGGACGACGGCTCCGACATTCCGGTCCGCTATTTCGCCTTGGGGGCCGGGAGCGACGGGCGCGTCATCGTCATCGGCCGCGACCTTCAGGCCTCGGCGATTCTCCAGCAGCGCCTGATCCAGGTTCAGCAGTCCGTGGAGCGGGACTATCTGCGCCTGCGCCAGGCCGAGCAGCGCTACCGCTTGCTGTTCCAGAGCGCGTCGGAGGCGGTGCTGATTCTGGACGGACCCAGCCGTCGCATCCGCGAGGCCAACCCCGCCGTCGGCCGTATCACGGGCCGGGACGCCGCCGCCGTGGTCGGCCAGCCCTTCACCACGCTGATTGATTCCTCCAGCTTCGCCGACGCCGAGGACCTGCTGGCCTCAGCCAACAGTTCGACCGCCGGAGCCTCGGCGCCGGTGCGGCTCGCGGGCGGCGCGGTCTGTCTGTTGTCGGCCTCCATGTATCGTCATGACCGGACCGCCTCGCTGCTGGTCCGACTGACGCCCGAGAACCTGGTCTCGGCCGCGGATCCGAACGCGGCGCTGAATGCGGTGCTGTCGCGTATCTCCGACGCCTTCGTCGTGACGGACACCGACCTGCGCATCCTGACGGCCAACCCGGCCTTCCTGGAGTTGATCCATCTCGCCAGTCGCGAGGAGGCGACGCACCTGCCGCTCGACCGGTTCCTCGGCCGCCCGCAGATCGATCTGAAGATCATGCTGTCGCAACTGCGCGAGCACGGTGCCCTGCGCAACTTCGCGACCGTCGTCCGTTCGGGGTTCGGCGAGCCCGAAGACGTGGAAGTCACCGCCGTGGTGGTGCCGGACGACATCCGCCCGACCTATGGCTTCAGTATCCGCAACGTCGCCCGCCGACCGGTGCCGGTGGCGGTCACGGGCTCCGGCCCGCTCCTGACCGGGGCGGTGTCACAGTCGGTCGAGCAACTGACCCATCTGATCGGCCGGGTGCCGATGAAGGACATCGTCCGCGAGTCGACCGACCTGATCGAAAAGCTGTGCATCGAGGCGGCTCTGGCCCTGACCCAGGACAACCGCGCCTCGGCCGCCGATGTTCTGGGGCTCAGCCGTCAGAGCCTCTATTCCAAACTGCGCCGCTACGGTCTCGGCGATCTGGACGACTGATACGTCTGGCTTGTCGCGGCGCCCGCGCACCCCTGAGAGGGCGCGCACGCCTGCGAGCCTGCGACCGATTTCGACGCATCGGCACTCTATGTTCCGGTGTCCCGCGGCCAACGATTCGACCGAAATGAGAGAAGTGAGAGTCACTCCCATGCGCTAGGGGCCACTCCCGCTCTTCGGAGGCGAAGAAGTGTCAATCCAGATTGACACTTCCCCCTGTCCAATCCTACCGTTCGCCATGGACAGGACGATCCCCTTGCCGTCGCCTGCCGCGCCCTCCCGGACCGTGCCGTCTCCGGCGGCCGTGCTGGAGCTGTTCAAGCCCATCACCTGGTTCCCGCCGATGTGGGCCTTCCTGTGCGGGGTGGTCTCGTCGGGCGCGTCGTTCGACGGCCGCTGGCCGTTCCTGATCGCAGGGGTCGCCCTGACCGGGCCGCTGGTCTGCGCCACCAGTCAGGCGGTCAACGACTGGTTCGACCGCCACGTCGACGCCATCAACGAGCCGGCCAGACCCATCCCGTCGGGACGCATCCCGGGACGCTGGGGCCTGTGGATCGCCATCGTCTGGACCGCCCTGTCGCTGGTCGTCGCGGCCCTGACCGGACCTTGGGTCTTCGCCGCAACGACGCTGGGCCTGTTCCTGGCCTGGGCCTATTCGGCGCCGCCGCTGCGGCTGAAAGTCAGCGGCGTCGCCGGACCCTTCGCCGTGGCCTTTTCCTATGAAGGCCTGACCTGGTTCACGGGGGCGGCCGTGATGGCCGGAGCCCTGCCTGGCGCGCCGGTCCTGATCCTCGCGGCCCTCTACAGCTTCGGCGCCTACGGCATCATGGTCCTGAACGACTTCAAGGCGGTCGAGGGCGATCGCCGACTGGGGCTCAAGTCCCTGCCGGCCGAGCTGGGTGTCGACAGCGCGGCCCGCATCGCCTGCGCCGTCATGGCCGCGCCCCAGGTCGTGGTCATGACACTGCTGTTCGTCGCGTGGGACCGGCCCTGGCACGGGCTGGCGGTCGGCGTCCTGCTGGCCATCCAGTTCGGCCTGATGGCCCGGCTGCTGGGCCGGCCCAAGGATCTGACGCCCTGGTACAACGCCACGGGAACCACGCTTTACGTCATCGGCATGATGGTCTCGGCCTTCGCGGTGTCGAGCCTTTCCGGAGCTTCGTGATGGGTCGCCAGAATCCTGCCGCAGCGGGCCTCGGCTGGCTGGGGATCATCCGGTTGGGCCTGGTGCAGAGCGCGCTGGGCTCGATCGTGGTCTTGACCACCTCGACGCTGAACCGCGTCATGGCGGTCGAACTGGCCCTGCCCGTCGCCCTGCCGGCGGCGCTGGTGGCCTGGCACTATGTCGTCCAGCTGTCGCGGCCTCGCTGGGGCCACGGCTCGGACATGGGACGCCGGCGCACGCCCTGGATCATCGGCGGCATGGGGGTCCTGGCCATGGGGGCGCTGCTGGCCACCAACGCCACGGCCCTGATGGCGTCGTCCACGCTCGCGGGCATCATTCTGGCCATCCTCGCCTTTTCCATGATCGGAGCCGGTGTCGGAGCGGCGGGCACGTCGCTTCTGGCGCTGCTGGCCACGCGGGTGACGCCCAGTCGGCGCCCGGCGGCGGCGGCCATCACCTGGATCATGATGATCGTGGGAATCGTTCTGACCGCTGGGGTCGGCGGCGGGCTGCTGGATCCCTTCTCAATGCAGCGGCTGGCGATGGTGGCCAGTGGCGTCGCCCTGATCGCCTTTCTCGTGACGCTCGTCGCGGTCCTGGGCGTCGAGGGTCCGGCGACCGCGCCCTCGGCTCCAGCCGAGGCGCGGGTTCCCTTCTCCGAGGCCCTGAAACAGACCCTGGCCGATCCCAAGGCCCGACTGTTCGCCATCTTCGTGCTGGTCTCGATGATCGCCTACAGTGCTCAGGAACTGATCCTCGAGCCTTTCGCCGGGCTCGTGTTCGCCATGACGCCCGGTCAGTCGACTCAGATGTCGGGGGTCCAGAACGGCGGCGTTCTGCTGGGCATGGTTCTGGTCGGAGCGTTGGGCGGCATGATCGGCGGGCGCGGCAAGGGCTGGATGCGCGGCTGGACCATTGCGGGCTGCGTCGGCTCGGCGGCCATGCTGGGTCTACTGGCGGGTGCCGCCGCCGTGGGGCCGGCCTGGCCGATCCTGCCGACCGTGTTCGGCCTCGGCTTCTTCAACGGCATGTTCGCCGTCGCCGCCATCGGCTCCATGATGGGGCTGGCGGGCGAGGGCGGAGGGCCCCGCGAGGGCATCCGCATGGGCGTCTGGGGCGCGGCCCAGGCCCTGGGCTTCGCGGCCGGCGGGTTCCTGGGGGCCATCGGCGTCGATATCGGGCGCGGCCTGATGGGGGCCGACGCGCCCGCCTTCGGTCTCGTCTTCATTCTGGAGGCCGGGCTGTTCCTGGCCTCGGCGATCATCGCCTCGCGGATCGGCGCTCCAGCGTCGTCCGCCGCTTCACCCCATGCGGGAGCCCGTCATGTCCAGGCCTGAACTCGGCGTCGTCGCCGAAACCTTCGATTGCGTGGTCGTCGGCGGCGGGCCGTCCGGCTCCACCGCCGCCCGGCATCTGGCCAGTCAGGGCCGCACCGTTCTGCTGCTGGATCGGCAGGGCCGCATCAAGCCGTGCGGCGGCGCCATCCCGCCGCGGCTGATCCGCGACTTCGACATCCCCGACAGCCTGATCTGCGCCAAGGCGTCCGAAGCCCGGATGATCGCGCCATCCGACAAACGTGTCCGCATGCCCATCGAGGGCGGCTATGTCGGCATGGTCAACCGCGAGAGCTTCGACGAGTGGTTGCGGAACCGCGCGGAGGCCGCCGGGGCCCAGCGCCGGTCGGGGACATTCACGGCGATCGAGCGCGAGGCCGACGGCTCGGCCCTGGTCCTCTATCGGCCGCAGGGTGCCGACAAGGACGCGCCCCCCATCGCCGTGCGCGCCAGGACCGTCATCGGCGCGGACGGCGCCCGTTCCAACGTCGCGGCACAGCAGGTCAAGGGCGCGGACAGGCAACGCTACGTCTTCGCCTACCACGAGATCATCAAGGCTCCGGCGGCGGGCACGGCCGACTTCGAGGCCCAGCGTTGCGACGTCTGGTACCAGGGCAATCTGTCGCCCGACTTCTACGCCTGGATCTTCCCGCACGGCGAGACCGCCTCGATCGGCGTCGGCTCCATGCAGAAGGGCTTCTCGCTGCGAACGGCGGTGACGGCGCTGCGCAAGGTCGCGGGGCTGGAAGGCTGCGAGACCGTCCGGACCGAAGGGGCCCCCATCCCGCTCAAGCCCATGAAGCGGTGGGACAACGGCCGGGATGTCGTGCTGGCCGGAGACGCGGCCGGCGTGGTGGCCCCGGCCTCGGGTGAAGGCATCTACTATGCGATGGAAGGGGGACGTCTGGCCGCCGAGGCCGTCGAGGCGACGCTGGCCACCGGCGACGTCCGTGAGCTGAAGACCGCCCGCAAGCGGTTCATGAAGGCCCATGGCAAGGTCTTCATGGTGCTCGGGATCATGCAGCATTTCTGGTACCGCTCCGACAAGCGCCGCGAACGGTTCGTCGCCCTGTGCGACGACCCCGACATCCAGGAGCTGACCTGGCAGGCCTATATGAACAAGGAGCTGGTGAAGGCGAAGCCCGCCGCCCACGCCCGCATCTTCTTCAAGGACATGGGTCACCTGCTGGGCCTGCGCCCGGCCTGATCCCATGCAGGCCTTCTTCGCCAGCGGTCACGCGGTCGATGTGGTGCTGGTCGTCATCGCTCTGGAGGCGGCCTGGCTGATCGGCACGCGTCGCATGTCGCCCTGGGCGACCCTGCTGGTGCTCGGGCCCGGCGTTTTCATTCTGCTTGGCGTGCGCGCCGCCCTGGTCGGGGTCGACTGGTTGTGGATCAGCCTCGCGCTGCTGGCGTCGTTTCCGTTGCATCTGCTCGATCTGCGGCGGCGGCTTGGGCGCAGTGCATAGAAAAAGGCCCCGGCGTTTCCGCCGGGGCCTTTGATCCTTCAGTCGATCGACGCGATCAGGCCTGGGTCTTCAGATAGGCGATGACGTCGGCGCGCTGCTGCGGGTCGCGCAGGCCGACGAAGGCCATCTTGGTGCCCGGCATGAAGCCGCGCGGGTTTTCCAGATAGGTGAACAGGGTCTGCTCGTCCCACACCGCGTCGCTGGCCAGGTTGGCGGCCGAGTAGGTGTAGCCGGGAACCGTGCCGGCTTCGCGGCCGACGACGCCATGCAGCGACGGACCGACGCGGTTCACGCCCGGTTCGACGACGTGGCAGGTGCGGCACTGGCCGAAAATGCGCTGACCGGCGGCGGCGTCGCCCGTCAGGCCGGCGACCTGAAGCGTGGCGCCAGCGGCCGGAGCGGCCGGAGCGACGGCGGGCTCGGCGGCCGGAGCGGGCTCAGCGGCCGGAGCGGCGGCGGGAGCCTCGGCGGCGGGGGCGGCCGGGGCCTCGGCTTCTTCACCACCACCACCGCAGGCCGCGAGGCCGAGAAGGGCGACCGAAGCCACCGCCATCATACCGAACTTACGCATACCCGCAGCCTCCCAAGGATAATCGAGTTGACCGGACCTTAGACCCGGCGCTTTGACTGTCAACTGCGGCGCTGGGCTCTAAGTTCCGCAAAACGCCGCGACATTTCGGTCAGTGGTCGTCGCCGGTGACCTTCTTGCGGAAGGTTCGCAACCACATCCAGACGCCGAGCACCACGAGCGGCGCGATGATGCCCGTCGCGACCGTGGCGTCGAAGCCGCGCCAGGCCTTTTCGATGGCCTTCAGGGGGAAGCCGAGCAACCCCACGGCGTAGTAGGCGATCGCGGCGGTCGACAGGCCCTCGACGGTCTGTTGCAGCTTCAGCGACGCCCCGGCGCGCTTGTCCATCGAGGCCAGCAGGGCCGCGCTGGTCGCTTCGGCGGCCACCTCGACACGCGTGTTGAGCATCTGGGCCATGCGGGCGATTCGGCGGATCGCGGCCCTCTGCCGCTCGGCCACGGCGTCGCAGGTGCGCATCGCGGGGTCCAGACGTCGTTGCATGAACTCGCCCAGCGTCAGCAGGCCGTTGATATGGTCCTCGCGCAGCATGTCGATGCGCTCGCGCACGATGCGGTGGTAGGCGGCCGCCGCATCGAAACGAAAGGTCGTGCGGCCGATCAGGGCCTCGGTTTCTCCAGCGAGAGTCGACAGTTCATCAAGCAGACGACGGTCGGCTTCCGGGTCCGCTTGCTCGGTCAGCTTTTCGGCCAGCTGCGCCGCCCTGGCCTCGATCGCCGACAACTCCCGGCCGGCCTGGCCCGCGACGGGGAAGGCCAGCAGCGCGAGCATCCGGTAGGTTTCGATTTCCAGCAGGCTCTGGGCCATCCGGCCGGTCTGGGAGGCGTCGCCCGCGTGGGCCAGCATCAGCAGCCGCGTCATGCCCCGGCCATCGGGCCGGAAGTCCGTCAGGGCGATGGCCGCGCCGTCCGACAGCCGCGCACCGACGACCTCGACCCCGAACATGGCCGAGGCGGCCTTCTCGTCCACGGCGGGCCAGACCTCCAGTCGTGTCGCCACCAGGACCTCGCCCGGGAACTCCGACAGCCAGTCCTGGGGCACGAGGTCGAAGGCGGTCTCCTCGAAGGGCGTGCCGCCCGTCGGCGTGCGAAAGCCCGTCCAGGTGGACAGTTCGGTGTGCCGTTCCCAGCGCAATCGCCACGACCCGCCGTCCACCACCGCCCAGCGGGCATCGGCGCCGGGTTCGGGTTGCCCCAGACGGCGGCACAGGGTCGCCATGTGCTGGCGGTCGGCCGCCTCGCCCGTCTGGCCGGACAGGGTGGCGATTCGGGTCACCAGGGCGGGGCCGGTCAGCGGCGTGAAGGGGCGGGCATGCGCCTCGGCCAGCAGGGCGTCGCGCTGGGGATGGAAACGCCAGCTGGTGTTGGTCGCCTTGGCCATGCGCGCCTCTCCGGGGACCCTCGGCCCAAGCGGGACGATAGGCACGACCGGGGCCCGAGTTCAAATGACGCCGATCATCGAGCCCGCGACGCGTTGACCCGAACCGTCAATGGTGTGACCGTCGCTGTCCAACAGATTGGACACTCATGCGCGTCGTCTTTCCCTTCTCGGCCATCGTGGGCCAGACGGACATGAAGCTGGCCCTGCTGCTGGCCGCCGTGGACCGGACCCTGGGCGGCGTCATGGTCTTCGGCGACCGCGGCTCTGGCAAGACGACGGCGGTGCGGGGGCTGGCGGCGCTGCTGCCGGCCCTGCCGGTGATCGCCGGGTGCCGCTTCAACTGCGAGCCCGACGCGCCGTCCTCGGCCTGCGCGGGCGTCTGCCGCCACGAGGGGCCCGGACAGACCCCCGCGCCTGTCGTCGACCTGCCCCTGGGCGCCACCGAGGATCGGGTCGTCGGTGCGCTGGACCTCGAGAAGGCGCTGACCCTGGGCGAAAAGGCGTTCGAGCCGGGGCTGCTGGCGCGGGCCAACCGCGGCTTTCTCTACATCGACGAGGTCAACCTGCTGGAAGACCACCTGGTTGACCTCCTGCTCGACGTCGCCCAGTCGGGCGAGAACGTCGTCGAGCGCGAGGGCCTGAGCGTGCGCCATCCCGCGCGCTTCGTCCTGGTCGGGAGCGGCAACCCCGAGGAAGGCGAGTTGCGACCTCAGCTGCTGGACCGGTTCGGTCTCTCGGTCGAGGTTCGCACCCCCGAGACCCTGGCCGAGCGGATTGAGGTGGTGAAGCGGCGCGACGCCTTCGACCGCGACCCCACGGGTTTCGCCAAGGCGTGGAAGGCCAAGGACGCGGCGGTGAGAAAGAAGGTCGCGGCGGCGCAGGCCATGCTGGACGCCGTCACCGTGCCCGATGCGGTCCTGGAGACCGGCTCGCGCCTGTGCATGGCGGTCGGGGCCGATGGTCTGAGGGGCGAGCTGACCCTGCTGCGCGCTTCGCGCGCGCTGGCGGCGTTCGAGGGGCGCGACACGGTCACCGAGACCGACCTGCGCCGGATCGCGCCCATGGCCCTGCGTCACCGGCTCCGGCGGGGGCCGCTGGACGATCAGGCGGGCACCCGCCGGATCGAGCGGGCCATGGATGACCTGCTCGCGGCATGACGGATACCGCGCAGGTCTGGGCCGACGCGATGCTGGCGGCGGCGCTGCTGGCGGTCGATCCGGAGCTGGGCGGGGCGGCCGTCCGCGCTGGACCGGGGCCGGTCCGGGACGCCTGGATCGCGGGACTGAAAGGCCTTCATTCGGATCAGACACCGTGGCGGCGGCTGCCGCCCCGCATCGGGGACGACCGGCTGCTGGGGGGCCTCGATCTGGCCGCCGCGCTGGGATCGGGCACGCGGGTGCTTCAGCGAGGCCTGCTGGCCGAGGCGGACGGTGGCGTCCTGATCTTGCCCATGGCCGAGCGACTGGACGGTGCAGTCGCCGCCCGGCTGACCGCGGCGATCGACGAGGGCGCGGTGCGGATCGAGCGGGACGGGGCGTCGGAGAGCACGTCGACCCGGTTCGTCGTGGTCGCCCTGGACGAGGGGCTGGAGGACGAATGCCCGCCCGAGGCCCTGCTGGAGCGGCTGGCGTTTCGGCTGGACCTGGACGGCGTCGGCTGGCGCGAGGCCCTGCCGATCAGCGCGACGCCCGACGACATCGCCGAGGCGCGGGCGGACCTCGCGCAGGTCGCGGCCCCGGACGAGGCGGCGATCCACGCCGTCTGCGCGGCGGCGGAGGCCCTCGGCATCGCCTCGGTGCGGGCCCCGCTTCTGACCCTGCGCGCCGCCTGGGCCCTGGCGGCGCTCGAGGGCCGCGACGCCATCCAGGCCGAGGATCTGTCGACAGCCGCCCGGCTGGTGCTGAGCCCCCGCGCCACGCGCCTGCCGCCCCGGCCCGCGCCGGACGAGGACACCGCCGAGCCGGAGCGCGAGCCCGACGAGGCGGAGGCGGACACGGGCGACGATCTCGATCCCGACCCCGACGCGGATGCGCCGGAGATGCAACCCGGCGAACTGGATGATCTCGTGCTGGAGGCGGTGCGCTCGGCTCTGCCCGAGGGGCTGGAAGCCATTTGGGCGGCGTCGGGCCAGACGATGCGGGGCGCGCTGACGCGGTCGGGGCCGACGGGCGCGAAACTGCCGGCGGCAAAGCGCGGGCGGCGGATCGGATCGCGGCCGGGTCGGCCGGACGGGGCCTCTTCGCTTGATCTGGTGGAAACCCTGAAGACCGCCGCGCCGTGGCAAAGGCTGCGTGGCCAGGAACCAGGCGCGGGCCGAGGCCCCCTCCGGGTCCGGCGCGACGACTTCCGCATCCGCCGCTTCGAGCAGCGCGCCGAGACGACAGTGATCTTCGTGGTGGACGCCTCGGGATCGGCGGCCCTGCAGCGCCTGGCCGAGACCAAGGGGGCGGTCGAGCTGCTGCTGGCCGAGGCCTATGTGCGGCGGACGCAGGTGGCTCTGATCGCGTTTCGGAAAGAAGCGGCTGAAATCTTGCTGCCGCCGACGCGGTCCTTGGCGCGGGCGCGGCGGGAGCTGGCGGCGCTGGCGGGGGGCGGGACAACGCCGCTGGCCTCGGCCCTGGAGGCGGCGGCAGCCTTGGCGTTAGGCGAGCGCGCAAAGGGGCGGACGCCGCTGCTGGTCGTGATGACCGACGGGCGGGGAAACATCGCGCTGGACGGGGGGGCATTTCGGACGCGGGCCGAGCAGGATGCTCTGACGGCGTGCCGCCGCATCCGCGCGGCGGGGCTGTCGGCCGCGCTCATCGACGTGTCGCCCCGCCCGCGAGGCGATGGCGCGAAACTGGCCGAAGCGATGGGCGCGAACTTCGCCTCCCTGCCCTATGTAGAAGCGGAGCGGGTCCGCGACCTCGTCAAGGCGCTGGAGGTCTAGCCGTGGGTGAGCGGCCGGATTGGGATATCGAGGGCCGGGACTGGCCCAACCGCGAGGCCAGTCGTTTCGTCACGGCGGGTGATATGCGCTGGCATGTCCAGGTCGCCGGCAACGGGCCGGTGTTGCTGATGCTGCATGGGGCGGGCGCGGCGACCCACAGCTGGCGCGACCTGATGCCCGCTCTGGCGGAGCGATTCACGGTGGTCGCCCCGGATCTTCCTGGCCACGGCTTCACCGCCATGCCGCCCGACAACCGACTGTCGCTGTGGGACATGGCGCGGCGGACGGCCCAGATGCTGGAGGTCTTGCAACTCCGGCCTGCGATGGTCGTGGCGCATTCGGCGGGTGCCGCCATTGCATTACGGATGTCGCTGGACGGGCGCTTCGGCGAGGCGCCGGTGGTGGCGATCAACGGCGCGCTTCAGCCCTTCGCCGGGGCGGTGGCTCCGCTGTTCCGGGGTCTGGCCATGGGGTTATTCGTCAATCCGCTGGCGGTGCATCTCTTCGCCCAGGCGGCGCGCGATCCGGGACGGGTCGCGCGGCTGATCCGGGGCACCGGCTCGGTCATCGATGACCGGGGCGTCGAACTCTATGGCCGAATGTTGCGAAAGCCCGGCCATGTCGCCGGGACCCTGGGCATGATGGGCAGTTGGAACATTTCCGACATGCTGGCCAGCCTGCCGGGCCTGAACGCCGAACTGACGCTGGTGGTCGGCAGCCGGGATCAGGCGGTCCCGCCGTCGGTGGCGGACGAGGTGCGTGCATCCCTGCCCGCCGCCCGGCTCGTAGCTCTCTCAGGCCTCGGCCATCTGGCGCATGAGGAACGGCCCGATCTGGTGGCCGGCGTCATCGAGGACGTGGCCCGGCGACACGGCCTGATCGGAGGGACGACGGCATGAGTGGACAGCAGGTCTTCGTGGTCGAGATGATCCTGGTCTTCGGCCTGATCCTGGCCTGGGCCATCTGGGAGCTGATCTCGACGCGTCGGTCGCAGAAGCGCGACCGCGAGGCCTCAGCGGAGCGAGCGCGGCATGCGGAAGGGGAGCATGGCCCGGACGAAGGGCGACCTCAGCCGCCCCAGTGACAGGCTTTCGTGCACGGCCTGGCACGACTTTCCCAGCAGGTGGGTGGACAGGGTCGAGCGGGAATAGAACGGCGTGTCCTCCCAGGTCCGCTGGACGCTGACCGCTTTGCCGTCATCCGCGCGGGTGTGGCGTGGCATGCGCCAGATGGTCAGGGGCAGGGGGACGTGCGGGGGCGGAGCCATGGTCTCGGGCACGCCGTGCTGGTCGAACCGAAGCGCGAGACTGAGCGCCGATCCGTCCTTGCGCTTCAGGTCGTAGAGGACCGCGCTGTCGTCCTTCACATGGGCGCGCGACCAGTCCCAGACTTCGAAGGCGTCCTCCAGCGGCTCGGTCCCGGCGTTGGTGTCGAGATAGCCCTCGCCGGTCCACGACAGGGCCGGGTCGTCCAGCGTGACCTCGACGCGGGCGCGGGGCGCGATCGGTCGCCAGATATGCTTGCCCTGGGCATCCAGCGGAAAGGCGATGGTGTTGATGGCGCGCGGCTTGACCCGGACGACGCCGCGCAAACCCTGCGGGATCATCGGCATGGGCGGGACGGGCGCGGTGATCTCGTCGAAGCGGATGACCAGGTCGTCGCCGTCCCAGCGCACGCTGCTGGGCCCAATGCTCAGGCTCCCGGCGTCGCGCCAGACCTGACCCTTGGGGCGTTCGGTCATGGCCCAGCGGTCGCAGCCGGGACCATAGAAGGCGATGTTCAGGGCGCAGTGATCTTCGGGTCGCTGTCGTCCCGACCAGGCGTACCAGGGCGAGAAGACGCTGCCGACGAAGGCGATGATGGTCAGGCCGAAGCGGCCGTCGTCCGAGAGGGCATCGACATACCACCAGCCGTAACCGCCGGGGCCGACCGCCTGATCGAAGCGCGGTCCGCCATGACGGCCGAGGCCGCCTGCCGCCCCGACAGAGCCGCCATCGGCACGCCCGCTCCAGGGTGTGTCCCCCCGCCGCAGAGATAGAGTCCCGGCATCCGCGTACGGGCTCCGGGCCGTCTGAAGGCCCCGTCCCAGCCGTGACCCGCCCGACCGTAGAGGGCTCCACCCGTTCCCGGAAAGCGCTTCTCGAAGGCGTCGGGCGTCGTGGCCACCATCGTCTCCGGCCTCGGGTCCAGGACAAGGCCGCAGCGGCGGATCGATTCGAAGGCGCGCGAGCGACATGTGTCGATCTCCTCTTGCGACCAGGTGTGGACGTCGCCGTCGGGCGGCGCATTGGCGATGGCGAAGAAGCGCTCGGCCCCTTCGCCGAGGGGTGGTCCGTCGTCGTCGGCCCGATCCTGGGCGCAGACATAGACGGTCGGGATTTCGGGCATCCGCCCGGCATGGAGCGCGTCGAACTCGGCGACGTAGTCGGGCGAGAAGAACAGGTTGTGTCGGACCAGGGGGGCGGTCGCTGAATCCGCTGTGAAGGCGAAGGTCAGGGCCGAGAGCGAACGGGCGCGCGGCGGCGTGGCCGTGACGGCGCGGGCGGCTTGCGTGCCGAAACGACCTTGAGCGAGAGCCGACGGGTCGGCATTGACGACGACGGTCTCGGCCTCGATCCGTTCGCCGGACGCGAGGACGACGCCGGATGCCCGGCCACGGTCGGCGGTGATCTCGGAGCAAGGCTCGCCGGTCCGGACGGTTCCCCCAAGGCTTCGAATCAGGCCTGTGAGGACCTCGGGGATGCGCCGCATGCCGCCCTCGACCAGCCAGACGCCCTGCTGTTCGACATGCGCGATCAGCATCAGGGTCGCCGGGCTCTTGAACGGCGAGCAGCCGGCATAGGTGGCATAGCGCCCGAACAGCTGGCGCAGGCGCGGGTCGCGGAAATAGGCGCCGAGCTCGGACCACAACGACCGATAGGGCATGATCGACCACTGATCGAGCGGCCGGTGCAGGCCGATGTCCAGCGTCAGTCCGGCGATCGACGGCTTGGACCGCTGGATGAAGGGGCGTTCCAGCACCTGATAGACCTTGGCCGCCCGGGCGGCGAAGGCGCGAAACCGCCGGGCCTCGTCCGCGCCCGACAGGTCGCCCACGGCCTCGGCCGAGCGATCGAGATCGGCGAACAGGTCGAAGGTCGAACCGTCGGGCCAGCTGTGACGCGCCAGGGTATCCGCGCGGCGAACGGTCAGGCTGTCGTCCAGGGAGGCCCCCGCCGCCTCGAACAGGGCGTCGAAGACCCAGCGCATGGTGAAGACCGTAGGCCCAGAATCGATGCCGACGCCGTCCGTATGGATTTCGGACAGTTTTCCGCCGGCCGTCGCGGTCTTCTCGACCACCGTGACGTCCATGCCCCGGGCGCACAGATCGACGGCGGCGGACAGACCCCCGATGCCGGCTCCGACGATGACGACCCGCTCACGCGGCATGGCGCGCCTTTCGCGTCTTGTCCAAGTGACACTAAAGGTGTCCAGTCAGATTGACACAAGTGAAATCCACCCTCGTGCGACAATGACCCGGCGACCCCGTTCATGACCCTTGCCGACCGCTGGCGTGGCTGGCGCAATGCGCTGATCGGCTCGCCGGGCTTCCAGCGGTGGGCGGCTCGGTTCCCGCTCACCCGGCCGGTGGCGCGTCGGCGGGCGCAGGCGCTGTTCGATCTGACGGCGGGCTTCGTCTATTCGCAGATCGCCCACGCCTGCGTCCGTTCGAGCCTGCTGGAGCGGCTGGCGACAGGGCCCGCCGAGGTCGGCGACCTGGCCGCGCATCTGGACCTAGACCGCGACGGCGCACTGCGGCTGCTCCGCGCGGCGGCGGCGCTGAAGCTGGCCGAATCGGCCGGGCCCGACCGATGGGCGCTTGGGGTGGAGGGGGCGGCCCTGCTCGGTGCTCCGGGGGTTGCGGCTATGATCGACCACCACGCCCTGCTCTATGCCGACCTCGCGGACCCGCTGGCTCTGTTGAGGCGCGGGGGTGGGGGCGGGGCGCTGGCGGCCTACTGGACCTACGCCGAGGGCGGCCCCCCCGACCCCGAGGCGGCGGGGGCCTACTCCGGCCTGATGACGGCCTCTCAGGCGATGGTCGCCGCACAGGTTCTGGACGCCTATCCCATGGGTAGACACCGGCGGCTGCTGGACGTCGGGGGCGGGGAGGGGACTTTCCTGCGAGCCGTGGCGGCGCGGGCACCGGCCGTCGAGCGGATACTGTTCGACCTGCCTGCCGTGGCCGAGCGGGCCCGGGCGAGGTTCGCGGCCGAGGGGCTGCAACTCCGTGCGACCGGCGGCGATGTGTTCCGGGACGCCCTTCCGGGCGGGGCAGACATCGTCAGCCTGATCCGCGTTCTGCACGACCATGACGACGGGCCGGCGTTTGCGATTCTCCAGGCGATCCGCCAGGCACTGACGCCCGGAGGGGTCCTGATCATCGGCGAGCCGATGGCGCAGGAGCGAGGCGCGGAGCGCGTCGGAGACGCCTATTTCGGTATCTATCTCCTGGCGATGGGCTCGGGTCGTCCTCGCCCGGCGCGAGAAATTATCACGATGTGCGAACAGGCCGGATTCGTCAGCGCCCGCCGCATTCCGACCGCGATGCCGATGATCGCCAGCCTGATCGTCGCCCGCGTTTGACGTCCAAAAGTGTAATCAAAGTTTGACAACCCTAACTGTCAATCTAAGCTGACAGTTGGGAGGGTGCCTATCTTGGTCCGGCCTCCCGAGGCACTGAGATGGACACTTTAGCCGTCGTATTGGAGGAGCCCCGCCGTCTGGCGCTCCGCCGGCTCGACCTGAAGCCGGCCGGTCCCGACGACGTGGTCGTCGAGGTGGACGTCAGCGGAATCTCGACCGGCACCGAGCGCCTGCTGTGGGACGGCCGCATGCCGCATTTCCCCGGGCTCGGTTATCCCCTGGTGCCTGGCTATGAGTCGATCGGCCGCGTCGTGGACGCCGGTGCCGACGCGCGATCCAGAATCGGCGACCGGGTGTTCGTGCCCGGCTCATCCCACTTCATCGACGCGCGCGGCCTGTTCGGCGGCGCGGCCCGCACCCTGATCACGCCGTCCTCGCGCACCGTAACCCTGCCGGAGGGTTTGGACGACGACGGGGTCCTGCTGTCGCTGGCGGCGACGGCCTATCACGCCATCGTCGGCGGGACGGCACCGGACCTGATCGTCGGCTACGGCACGCTCGGGCGGCTGCTGCTGCGCATCACCGAGGCGATGGGCCACGACAAGCCGACCGTCTGGGAAACCAATGCGGCGCGCCGCAACGGCGTGGCTATCCATCCCGACGCGGATGACCGCCGCGACTACCGCTCGATCTACGACGCGTCCGGTGCCGAGGACCTGATGGACTTCCTGGTCGCGCGGCTGGCCCGCAGCGGCGAGATCGTGCTGGCCGGTTTCTATGAGGAACGGCTGTCCTTCGCCTTCCCCATGGCCTTCATGAAGGAGGCGCGGTTCCGCATCGCCGCCGAGTTCAGGCCCGAGGATGTGGCCGGGGTGACCGCGCTGATCCAGTCCGGCGCGCTCAGCCTGGACGGACTCATCACCCACCGCATGGCCGCGACCGAAGCCAACGACGCCTATCCGACCGCCTTCGGCGACCCCGCCTGCCTCAAGATGATCCTCGATTGGAGGAACTGCGCGTGACCGTCACCCTGATTACCCACAAGCACCTGCGTGCCGAAGCGGCCGTCGAGCCGGATCCCGTCCACACCGGTGAGGTCACCAAGGAAACCCAGATCATCGCCATCTACGGCAAGGGCGGCTCGGGCAAGTCCTTCGCCTTGTCGAACCTCAGCTACATGATGGCCCAGCAGGGCAAGCGGGTGCTGCTGATCGGCTGCGATCCCAAGTCCGACACGACGTCCCTGCTGTTCGGCGGCAAGTCTTGCCCGACGATCATCGCCACCTCCGCCGCCAAGAAGCTGACGGGCGAAGAGGTCAAGATCGAGGACGTCTGCTTCCAGCGCGATGGCGTCTTCGCCATGGAACTGGGCGGGCCCGAAGTCGGTCGCGGCTGCGGCGGACGCGGCATCATCCACGGCTTCGAGTTGCTGGAGAAGCTGGGCTTCCACGACTGGGGCTTCGACTACGTCCTGCTCGACTTCCTCGGCGACGTGGTGTGCGGGGGCTTCGGCCTGCCGATCGCGCGCGACATGTGCCAGAAGGTCATCGTCGTCGGGTCCAACGACCTGCAGTCGCTCTACGTCGCCAACAACGTCTGTTCGGCGGTCGAGTATTTCCGCCGGCTGGGCGGCAACGTCGGCGTGGCCGGCATGATCATCAACAAGGACGACGGCACCGGTGAAGCCGCTGCCTTCGCCGAGGCCGTGAACATCCCGGTCCTGGCCTCCATCCCGGCCAACGAGGACATCCGCAGGAAATCGGCCAACTATCAGATCATCGGCACCGCCGACAGCGAGTGGGGCAGTCTGTTCGCCGGTCTGGCCCAGGCCGTGACCGACAGCCTGCCGCAGCATCCCAAGCCCCTGACGCAGGACGGTCTCCTGGGCCTGTTCAGCCCCGACCAGGTCGGCGGCGAGGTGCGGCTGGTGCCGGCGAGCCAGAGCGACATGCGCGGCGCGTCCTATGTGCCCAAACAGTCGCTCGAAGTCATCTACGACGAGGCGGTCTGATCTCCATGGCCGACGGACCCGCCTTTCCCAAAACGCCGTCACCCTCCGACTTGATCGGAGGGCCCGACGGTGGGCGGACTGTGCCTCACCCCGATCACACGAGCAGCGGAACGTCCGCTCCTCGGGTCACGCCCGAGGATGACGGCGTTGGGGGCGAGGTCGTCGTGACCGACGGCGGTTGCCATGGCGGCAAGGCCGAACTCCAAGCCGCCGCCTCTCGCGCCGGCAAGTCCGAGGTCCTGGCCCGCTATGCCAAGGACTATCCGGTCGGCCCGCATGACCAGCCGCAGTCGATGTGCCCGGCGTTCGGGTCCTTGCGCGTCGGTCTGCGGATGCGGCGGACGGCGACGATCCTCAGCGGGTCGGCCTGCTGCGTCTACGGCCTGACCTTCACCAGCCACTTCTACGGCGCGCGCCGCTCGGTCGGCTATGTGCCCTTCAACTCCGAGAGCCTGGTCACCGGCAAGCTGTTCGAGGACATCCGCGACGCCGTGCACGACATGGCCGATCCGGAGCTCTACGACTCCATCGTCGTGACCAACCTTTGCGTGCCGACCGCGTCCGGCGTGCCGCTGCAGCTGCTGCCTAAGGAAATCAACGGCGTCCGCATCGTCGGCATCGACGTGCCGGGCTTCGGCATTCCGACCCACGCCGAGGCCAAGGACGTCCTGGCCGGCGCCATGCTGAACTATGCGCGCAAGGAGGTCGAGGCCGGCCCCGTTCCCGCGCCCAAGACCCGCGCCGACAAGCCGACCGTCACCTTGCTGGGCGAGATGTTCCCCGCCGACCCGATGATCATCGGCCGGATGCTGGAGCCGATGGGCCTGGCCGCCGGACCCGTGGTTCCGACCCGCGAGTGGCGCGAGCTGTACGCCGCCCTGGACTGCGCCGTCGTCGCCGCCATCCACCCCTTCTACACCGCCAGCGTGCGCGAGTTCGAAGCCGCCGGCCGCAAGGTCGTCGGCTCGGCTCCGGTCGGTCGGGACGGCACCGCCGCCTGGCTCCAGGCCATAGGCGAAGCCTGCGACGTGCCTCAGGCCCAGATCGACGGCGTCAAAAATGCCATGGTCGGCGCCATCGGCGCGGCCCTGGCCGCCACGCCAATCAAGGGCCGGATCGTGGTCTCGGGCTATGAGGGCTCCGAGCTTCTGGTCGCGCGCCTGCTGATCGAGAGCGGCGCCGAGGTCGAGTATGTCGGCACCGCCTGTCCGCAGACGAACTGGTCGGATCCCGACCGCGAATGGCTGGAGGCCAAGGGCGTCACGGTCAACTACCGCGCCTCGCTGGAGCAGGACGTGTCCGCGGTCGACGCGATCAAGCCGGACCTGGCCATCGGCACGACGCCGGTCGTGCAGCACGCCAAGTCGCTGTCCATCCCGGCGCTGTATTTCACCAATCTGATTTCGGCGCGGCCCCTGATGGGACCGGCCGGCGCGGGGTCGCTGGCCCAGGTCATCAACGCCGCCATCGGCAACAAGGCCCGGTTCGACAAGATGACCGAGTTCTTCGAGGGCGTCGGCTCCGGCGAGACCTCGGGCATCTGGACCGAGACGCCCGTTCTGCGTCCCGAGTTCAAGGCCCGGTACGCCAAGCAGCGGGCGGCCGCCGCCAAGGCAGAGGAGCACGTCGGAACGTGACCCTCATCCTCGATCACGACAGGGCCGGCGGTTATTGGGGGGCGGTCTACGCCTTCACCGCCATCAAGGGCCTTCAGGTCATAATCGATGGCCCGGTGGGCTGCGAGAACCTGCCGGTCACCTCGATCCTGCACTACACCGACGGTCTGCCGCCGCACGAGCTGCCCATCGTCGTCACCGGCCTGGGCGAGGACGAACTGGGTCGCCACGGCACCGAAGGCGCGATGAAGCGGGCGTGGCAGACGCTCGACAAGGACCTGCCCAGCGTCGTCGTCACCGGCTCGATCGCCGAGATGATCGGCGGCGGCGTGACGCCGGAAGGCACCAATATCCAGCGCTTCCTGCCGCGCACCATCGACGAGGATCAGTGGCAGTCGGCCGACCGCGCCCTGACCTGGCTGTGGACCCAGTTCGGGCCAAAGAAGATGCCCCGGCCGCGCGACCGGGTGGAAGGGGACAAGCCCCGCGTCAACCTGATCGGCCCGATGTACGGCGTGTTCAACATGCCCTCGGACGTCGCGGAGATCCAACGCCTGTGCGAAGGTATCGGGTGTCAGGTTAACATGACATTTCCGCTCGGCAGCCATCTGGCCGACGTCCGCAATCTGGCGGACGCCGAGGTCAACATCTGCATGTATCGCGAGTTCGGGCGGGGGCTCTGCGAGGCGTTGGAGAAGCCCTATCTCCAGGCCCCGATCGGGCTGCAATCCACGACCCTGTTTCTGCGCCGGCTGGGCGAGATGACCGGTCTCGACCCCGAACCTTTCATCGAGCGCGAGAAGCACACCACGATCAAGCCATTGTGGGATCTGTGGCGCTCGGTGACGCAGGATTTCTTCGCCACCGCCAGCTTCGCCATCGTCGCCAACGAGACCTATACGCGCGGCGTCCGGAAGTTCCTGGAGGACGACCTCGGCCTGCCTTGCCAGTTCGCCATCGCGCGGGTGGCCGGAACCAAGACGGATAACGCCGCGATCAGCCGGTTGGTGCGCGAGACCAAGCCGCTGGTGCTGTTCGGCAGCATCAACGAACGCATCTATCTGGCCGAGGCCTCCCAGGGCGGCGGCGGTCACGGACCGGCCGGCGTCTGGGTGCCGGCGTCCTTCCCGGGCGCGGCGATCCGACGGCACACGGGCACGCCCTTCATGGGTTACGGCGGCTGTACCTACCTGGTGCAGGAAGTCTGCAACGCCCTGTTCGATGCCCTGTTCAACGTCCTGCCGCTGGCGTCCCAGATGGACAAGGTCGAGCCGACCCTGGCCCGCCCGCACGCCGAACTGCACTGGGACGACACCGCCGCCGAAGAACTGGAAAAGCTGGTCGCGGCGCAGCCCATCATCGTCAGAATTTCCGCGGCCAAGCGCCTGCGCGACACGGCCGAACGGGCCGCCCGCCAGGCCGGCGAGGACCGGGTCACCCGCGACCGCCTCATCGCCGCCAACGCCATCGTCCTGAGCGGGAGGGCCGCATGACGCGATCGCCCCTCCTGATCGGACCCAAGTTCCGTCGTCCGGCTTGTCCGGGTGCCGGAAGCGGGCGGGGGATCTTCCCCCATCCGAGGACTAGCTCCAACGAAAGGAGGAGAGATGTCTCATCTACCTGATGACAGACCGACGGGGTCCTTGACCGGACTCACGCCGGAGGCGGCCAAGGAATTCCACGGCCTCTTCATGACCAGCTTCATCGCGTTCACGGTCATTGCGATCGTTGCTCACGTTCTGGTCTGGTACTGGCGTCCCTGGTTGGGGGCCTAGGTCTCCACTTTACTTTGTCGGCGGGCCATTTTGACCCGTCGTCGCCAACAAAGCCGGTCACCGGCTATGGAGGACTACAGTCATGTGGAGAATTTGGCTCCTTTTCGATCCCCGGAGGGCGCTCGTGGCGCTCGCCGTCTTCCTGTTCACTCTGGCTCTGCTGATCCACTTCATCCTGCTCAGCTCGCCTCGGTACAACTGGATCGACGGTGCAGAACGCGCAGCGGCGGCGGCTACGGCCACCCCCTGACGGGAACCGCGCATGCGGCGCGCGGGCGGGACCGGAGCGATCCGATCCCGTCCGTCGCGATCCCGATATTTTGAGCCCAACCCGGCGTTGATCGGGACAGCGGGCGGAGACGGTCATGGCCTTACTGAGTTTTGAGCGCAAATACCGCATCAGGGGTGGCACCCTGATCGGCGGCGACATGTTCGATTTCTGGGTGGGTCCGTTCTACGTCGGCTTCTTCGGCGTCACGACCGCCTTCTTCGCGGCGTTGGGGACAGCGTTGATCTTCTACGGGGCGTCGCTGGGCGACACCTGGAACCCGTGGCTGATCTCGATCAATCCGCCCGACATCGCCTATGGCCTGTCGCTCGCGCCGATGCGCGAAGGCGGCATCTGGCAGCTGGTGACCATCTGCGCCATCGGGGCTTTCTGCTCGTGGGCGCTGCGTGAGGTCGAGATCTGCCGCAAGCTGGGCATCGGCCTGCATGTGCCCATCGCCTTCGGCGTGGCCATCTTCGCCTATGTCAGCCTGGTCGTGATCCGGCCGTTCCTGCTGGGCGCCTGGGGACACGGCTTTCCCTACGGCATCTTCAGCCACCTCGATTGGGTGTCGAACGTCGGCTACCAGTATCTGAACTTCCACTACAATCCCGCGCACATGATCGCCGTGACCTTCTTCTTCACGACGACGATGGCGCTGGCGCTCCACGGCTCTCTGGTGCTGGCCGCGGCCAACCCGGGCCCCGGCAAGGAGGTTCGCCAGCCCGAACACGAGGACACCTTCTTCCGCGACTTCATCGGCTATTCGGTGGGCACCCTGGGCATCCACCGGGTCGGACTGTTCCTGGCGCTTCAGGCCGGAATCTGGAGCGCGATCTGCATCGTCATCAGCGGTCCCTTCTGGGACAAGGGCTGGCCCGAATGGTGGGACGGCTGGCGCAACCTGCCGATCTGGCAATAGGGGAGGGCGAGAACAATGAACGCCTATCAGAATATCTTCACCCAGGTTCAGGTCCGCGGGCACGCCGAAATGGGCGCCCCCACCACCGAGCGAGACGACGAGCGCGTCGGCGAACCCTTCTTCGTCCACTGGATCGGCGCCATCGGCAACGCCCAGATCGGCCCGATGCATCTGGGTTGGACCGGCGTGGTCTCGTTGCTCACCGGCTTCCTGGCCTTCGAGATCATCGGCCTGAACATGCTGGCCCAGGTGAACTGGAACCCGTTCGAGTTCATTCGCCAGCTGCTGTGGCTGGGGCTGTATCCGCCGCCGCCGGAGCAGGGGCTGAACATCCTGCCGCCGCTGAACCAGGGCGGATGGTGGCTGATCGCCGGCTTCTTCCTGACGGTGTCGCTGATCAGCTGGTGCATCCGCAGCTATCAGCGGGCCAAGGCTCTGGGTCTCGGCACCCACACCACCTGGGCCTTCGCCTCGGCGATCTGGCTGTATCTGGTGCTGGGCTTCATCCGCCCGATCATGATGGGCAGCTGGTCGGAAGCCGTGCCGTTCGGCATCTTCCCGCACCTGGACTGGACCGGGGCCTTCTCGATCACCTACGGCAACCTCTTCTACAACCCGTTCCACGCCCTCTCGATCGTGTTCCTGTACGGTTCGACCCTGCTGTTCGCCATGCACGGCGCGACCATTCTGGCCACGAGCCGTTATGGCGCCGAGCGCGAGGTCGAGCAGATCACGGACCGCGGAACGGCCGCCGAGCGCGGGGCCCTGTTCTGGCGCTGGACCATGGGCTTCAACGCCACGATGGAATCCATCCACCGCTGGGCCTGGTGGTTCGCGGTGCTGACGACGTTCACCGGCGGAATCGGCATCCTGTTGACCGGCACGGTGGTCGACAACTGGTTCGACTGGGCCATCGCCCACGACTACGCCCGCTGACGATTTTCCTTCGGGATGGATCAGACCGTTCGGCCCCGCGCCTCATGCGCGGGGCCGAATGCGTTTGGGACGGGGCCGTGCCGAGCGACCGAGCGTACGCTGCAAAAAGCCGCCGCCGGTCTCCCGGCGGCGGCTTATTGTCAGAGGCTGGGCCTCGGGCAGGCCGATCTAGGCGGCGTAGCCTTTGCCGCCGTTCGACGGACGCCGACGACGCGGACGGCGCTTGATCTCGCCCTCCTTGGCCGGGCCCTTGCTGCCAGGAGTCTGGACGGCTTCGACCGGCCGCGAGCGGGCGCGGTCGCCGGCGAGGGGATCGAACGGCACGACGTTGGAGATCGGACGATCGCCGCCGTCGCCCCGGCCGGAGCCCAGACCCTGGCCGCCGCGTCCACCGCGCACGCGGTGCGGTTGACCGCCGTGGCTGGGCTTGACGCCGTCGCGGCGCGGGTTGCGGGGACCGCGCTGCTGGCGTTCACCCCGGTCGTCGTCGGGCATCGAGGCCTTCTTGCCGACGCCGGCCGCCATGATCGAGGCGTCGAGGCGACCCAGGACCGGGTCGTTGCGGCGGTCGCTGGCGGGGATCTTCTGTCGCGTGACCTTTTCGATGTCGCGCAGCAGCTTCATCTCGTCGCCGGCCACGAACGACACGGCCGAGCCGTCCTTGCCCGCCCGCGCGGTGCGGCCGATGCGGTGGACATAGGCTTCCGGCACGAAGGGCAGTTCGAAGTTCACGACGTGCGAGACGCCGTCCACGTCGATGCCGCGCGCGGCGATGTCGGTGGCGACCAGCACGCGCAGCTTGCCGGCCTTGAAGGCGGCGAGGGTGCGCTCACGCTGGGGCTGGGACTTGTTGCCGTGGATGGCGCCGGCCTGGACGCCCCCGGCCTCCAGATAGGCCGCGACCTTGTCGGCGCCATGCTTGGTCTTGGTGAACACCAGGCAGCGCGTATAGTTCGGGTCGGAGAACATCTCGGTCAGCAGGGCGCGCTTCCTGCCCTGTTCGACGTAGATCACCGACTGGTTGATGCGCTCGACCGTGGTCGATTGCGGCGTGACCTGGACCTTGACCGGGTCCTTCAACAGTTCGCCCGCCAGCTTGCCGATCTCGGTCGGCATGGTGGCCGAGAAGAACAGGTTCTGGCGCTTGGCCGGGATGCGACTGACGATCTGGCGGATCGGCTTGACGAAGCCGAGGTCCAGCATCTGGTCGGCCTCGTCCAGCACGAAGATCTCGGTCGAGGACAGGTCCAGCGTCTTCTGCTGCATGTGGTCCAGCAGGCGGCCGGGCGTGGCGACCAGGACGTCGAGACCGCCTTGCAGCGCGCGCTCCTGCGGGCCGTATTTCACGCCGCCGAACACGACCGCGACCTTGAAGCCGAGGTGTTTGCCATAGGCCTTGAAGCTGTCGGCGATCTGGCTGGCCAGTTCGCGCGTCGGCGACAGGACCAGGCAGCGGGTGGTGCGCGGCAGGGGGGCGACGCGGTTCTCGGCCAGGCGATGCAGGATCGGCAGGGCGAAGGCCGCCGTCTTGCCGGTGCCGGTCTGGGCGATGCCCAGCAGATCCTTGCCGGTCATGACCGAGGGGATGGCCTGGGCCTGGATCGGGGTGGGGATGGTGTAGCCCTCGGTGGTGAGGGCCTGGAGGAGGGCCTTGTTCAGGCCGAAGGATTCGAAGGTGGTGCTCATGGAAGCGGTTGTCTTTCGCATGCGGCGACGCGCATCGGCCGGGCATTGACGCCAGAGGACCGCGCGCCGCCAATCCCGACGGATCGCCAGGGTGGCGGTCGCGGGCTTGATCGGGCGCCGCCCCGCGTGTCCGGGCAGCGAATGAATCTTGAGGGCCGGCCGCTGCTACAGTCAGGTCTTCGCTTGGGAGGAAGACCCACACGCGCTGGAGCGCACCGGGGGTCGCAAGGGTGCGACGAAGCGGCAGATGGGCCACCGGTATGGCAAAGTCAAGGCGACGGGTGCTCAGGTCCCTGGCTGGACATAGGGAATGCGGGCGAACAGGCGACGTTCGTCGCCGCGCGGATCGTCCTCCATCCGGGGTGGGACGTCCATGATCATCGTCTGGCGGCGGGTCAGGTCATAGGGCCTCCAGGTCGGCAGTCCGGCATGGTTGGGATCGCCGGTCCGGGCGAAGGCCGCGAAGGCCCCTGACAGGATGTCGGCCATGGGCTGGGCCCGCGGACCCTGGGCGCGGCTGCCGGGGGTGCCGACGGTGTCGAGCGCCAGGGGAATGTCGTCGGTGTGCATGGCTCCTCGACGACCCCCGTCGATGGGGCTGGTCCAGTCCAGCTGATAGACATAGGCGGGCGTTCCCGCCGCCGCGCGAGCCTCGGCCTCGATGATCGCACCGCGCCAGGACCGGGCGGCGGTGGTCGCGGCGAAGAAGACCTGGCTCGGCGACCAGTCGGGGTGCATGGCGCGGTAGGCGGCGATCACTCCCTCGGGCGCGACGTCGATACGCATGTTGGCCAGGGTCATGCGGCCGGGCAGATCGTCCCAGGTCAAGCTGTGGTTTGCCGGATCGCCGCCGAGGAATGCGCGGGTCTCGTCTCGCGTGTTGCCGATGAGCATGGGGATGGCGGCCGACTGGGCGGGGGCGTCCGGATAGAAGGGGTGGCGCGTCAGGGTGCGGTCGTCCAGCACCGGGGCGAACGACAGAGAGCCGTAGCCCAGGAAGGGATCGGTGATCTCGGTGGCGCGCAGCAGTCGGTCGATGGGCAGGGTGGCGACCTCGGCCGCGCGCTCGGGCGGCAGGTCCAGCGCGTCGAGCCAGGCCTGGGCCCGGCGGGTCGCGTTCATCGGGCCCGACGCGGTGACCTGCTGGCCGCTCATGGTCGCGGCGCGGTGGAACAGTCCGGCGGCCGAGGGCGTGGCCATCAGGGTCGCGATCTTGGCCCCGCCGCCGGACTGGCCAAAGACCATGACGCGTCCGGGATCGCCGCCGAAGGCCGCGATGTTGTCGCGGACCCATCGAAGGGCGAGGATCAGGTCCAGCTGGCCCGCATTGCCGCTGTCGGCGAAGGCGGGGTCCGCCAGCCGCGCCAGATAGGCATAGCCGAACAGATTCAGCCGGTGGTTCAGGGTGACGACCACCACGTCGTTTCGCCCCGCCAGTCGCGTGCCGTCATAGAGGGGGCTGGACCCCGAGCCGTTCGAATAGCCGCCGCCGTGGACGTAGACCATGACCGGCCGACGCCCGGTGTCGAGGCCAGGTGTCCAGACGTTCAGGAACAGGCAGTCCTCGCTCTGGTTCGGCTCGGCGCCGCCCTGGGGACTGGCGGAGCCATAGTCGAAGGCGTCGGCGGTCTGGGGCCAGGGGCGGGGCGGGCGCGGGGGCTGGAAGCGGCTTGGACCCGTGTCGGCTCCATAGCGAACACCCTTGAACACGGTAACCGCCCCATCGCGGTAGCCGCGGACCGGGCCATGGCGGGTCAGGGCGACTGAAGGATCGTTCTGGGCGCGCGCGGACGACGTGCCGATCAGGCCAAGGCCGGCGGCGAGCAGCATGCGGCGGTCGAGTATCGGTCGGCTCATGCTGTGAGCCTAGGCCCCGGCGAAGGCCTTTGTCACCGGTGTCAGGTGGATGGTGGCTTGCGGAGGCATCCGCCGCCCGCTCTAGTGCGATCACGCATTGTTACGAGCCGCCTCCCCAAGCCCGGCTCCTGCCGGAGACGACTGATGACCCATATTGACCGCGCCGGCCTTTCGGTCGCCGATGAACTGGCGGCCTTTATCGAGACCGAGGTCCTGCCCGGGCTCGGCATCGCCGTGGACGGGTTCTGGGCCGGGGTGTCGGACATCTTCGCGCGGTTCACCCCCGACAACCGCGCCTTGCTGGCGACGCGCGATGACCTCCAGTCGCGCATCGACGCCTGGCATGCGGCGCGCAAGGGCCAGTCGCACGATCCTCTAGCGACCGAGGCCTTCCTGCGCGAGATTGGCTATCTGGTCCCCGAGCCCGCGCCCTTTCAGATCGGCACGGAGCGGGTGGACGACGAACTGGCGCGACTGGCCGGACCGCAGCTGGTGGTCCCGATCCTGAACGCGCGGTTCCTGTTGAATGCCGCCAACGCGCGGTGGGGAAGCCTCTACGACGCCCTCTATGGCACCGACGCGCTGGGCGACCTGCCGCCTGCGGGCGGCTACGATGTCGAACGGGGCGCGCGGGTCGTGGCGCGGGCCAAGGCCTTTCTGGACGAGGCGGTGCCGCTGGAGACCCTGTCCTGGGCCGATGTGGACGAAAGCTTCGCCCACGCCATTGCCCTGAAGCATCAGGACCAGTTCGTCGGCCGGACCGAGAAGGGCGTCCTCTATCGCCACAATGGCCTGCATATCGAGGTGGTCTTCGACCGGGACCATCCCGTGGGCGCGACCGATCCGGCGGGCATCGCCGATGTGATCCTGGAATCGGCCCTGTCGACGATCTGCGATCTGGAGGACTCGGTCGCGGCGGTTGATGCGGCCGACAAGACCGCCGCCTATCGCAACTGGCTGGGCCTGATGAAGGGCGATCTGTCGGCCAGCGTCGAGAAGGGCGGTCGGACGCTGGAACGGGTGCTTGAGGCGGATCGAGTCTACACCACCGACGACGGCTCGACCGGGACGCTGAAGGGGCGGTCGTTGTTGTTCGTCAGAAACGTCGGCCACCTGATGACCAATCCGGCGATCCGCCTGCCGGACGGATCGGAAGCGTTCGAGGGGATGCTCGACGCCATTCTGACGTCGCTGATCGGCCTGTATGACCTGCGGGGTCTCGGCCGGTTCCGGAACTCCACGGCGGGGTCGATCTACATCGTCAAGCCGAAGATGCATGGGCCGGACGAGGCGGCCTTCACCGATCGGCTGTTCGACGCGGTCGAGGACCTGCTGGGACTGGAGCGGCACACGATCAAGGTCGGGGTGATGGACGAGGAGCGGCGCACCTCCGCGAACCTGGCGGCCTGCATCCATGCGGTGAAGGACCGGATCGTCTTCATCAACACCGGCTTCCTGGATCGCACGGGCGACGAAATCCATACGGCCATGCGGGCGGGGCCGGTCGTGCGGAAGGCCGACATAAAGGCGTCCAAGTGGATCGCGGCCTATGAGGCGCGCAACGTCGCGATCGGCCTGGCGTGCGGCCTGTCGGGGCGGGCCCAGATCGGCAAGGGCATGTGGGCGGCACCGGATCGCATGGCCGACATGCTGGAGCAGAAAATCGACCACCCGAAGACCGGGGCCAACACCGCCTGGACGCCCAGCCCGACGGCCGCGACCCTGCACGCCCTCCACTACCACGCGGTCGACGTGTTCGCGGTCCAGAAGGAGGTGGCGCTGCGGCCGACGCCGGGGTTGGAGGACCTGCTCACCCCGCCCCTGGCTCAGGGCACCAACTGGTCCGAGCAGGAGGTGGTCGACGAGCTCGACAACAACGCCCAGGGCATCCTCGGCTACGTTGTGCGCTGGATCGATCAGGGCGTGGGTTGCTCCAAGGTGCCCGATATCCACGACATCGGCCTGATGGAGGATCGGGCGACGCTGCGGATCAGTTCGCAGCACATCGCCAACTGGCTGTTGCACGGGGTCTGCACCGACGCGCAGGTCGAGGCGGCCTTCCTGCGCATGGCCGCCAAGGTCGACGCGCAGAACGCGGGCGACCCGCTGTATCGGCCGATGGCACCGGACCCGCACGCCAGCCTGGCCTATCAGGCGGCGCGGGCGCTGGTGTTCGAGGGCGTGGCCCAGCCCAACGGCTATACCGAGCCCCTGCTGCATACGTTCCGATTGAAGGTGAAGGGCGGCTGATCGGCCTTGCGGTGGCCATCGTGCGGGGCGAGGGTGGGACATGAGGAGCCGACGACATGACCCCGTGTTCCGAGCCGCCGCCGTTCTCGCGACCCTGTTGATGACCGCCTGCGCCCCCCCGCCGGCGTCGTCAGAGCCGCAAGAGCCGGTGCTGGCGGTGGATCAGGTCGCCGGGTACTGGGCGCTGACCGAGGTCGGCGGCGGCGCGCGATGCGAACTGGCGCTGGCCAACCTGTTCGTCGAAGGCGTCCGTCCAGCACGGACGGAAAACTGCGATCTGCCGATCGCCACCAGGGCCAGATCCTGGCGCGCGACGGAGAGCGGATTCCAGCTGCTGGGGGCCGACGATGGGGTCGTCATGGCTTTCCGGCGGACAGGCGAAGATGCGTTCGAAGAGGTGGCTGGACGCTACCGACTGACTCGCGCGCCGCTATCCTGACGTAATCGTAACTTGCGGCCCGCCGATCGGCGTGACAAGTTTCCTTGACCAAACGAGGGGCTGTCGAATGCTGTCGGTGAAGAATCTTGTCCACGTCTATGGCAACGGAACGCGCGCGCTGGACGACGTCTCGCTGAGCGTCCCGACCGGAATGTTCGGTCTGCTGGGGCCGAACGGGGCAGGCAAGTCGACCCTGATGCGCTCGATCGCGACACTGCAGACCCCGACCTCGGGCTCCATCGACTTCGACGGGATCGACGCTATCGCGGAGCCCGAGAAACTGCGTCGGACCCTCGGCTATCTGCCTCAGGACTTCGGCGTCTATCCGCGGGTTTCCGCCTATGACATGCTGGACCACATGGCGGTGCTGAAGGGCATCGCCGGCGGCAAGGAGCGCAAGGAGACGGTCGAGATCCTGCTGAACCAGACCAATCTCTGGTCGGTCAGGAAGAAGGCCCTGGCCGGGTTCTCGGGCGGCATGCGCCAGCGGTTCGGCATCGCCCAGGCCCTGATCGGCAATCCCAAGCTGATCATCGTCGACGAGCCGACGGCGGGTCTGGACCCCGAGGAGCGCAACCGCTTCCTGAACCTGCTGGCCGAAATCGCCGACAACGTCGTCATCATTCTTTCGACCCACATCGTCGAGGACGTGGCCGACCTGTGCCCGCGCATGGCGGTGCTGGCCGGCGGCAAGATCCAGCTGGAAGGCGCGCCCGCCGAGCTGATGGAGCGTCTGAACGGTCGCGTATGGAAGAAGACCATCGACAAGGAGGCACTGGAGGAGCACCGCGCCAAGCACGAGGTCATCTCGACGCGCCTGTTCGCGGGCAAGACCGTGATCCACGTCCTGTCTGACCGTCGTCCAGGCGAAGGCTTCGAGCCCGTGCCGGGTGGACTGGAAGACGTCTATTTCTCGACGCTGTCGGCGTCGCGCAAGATCGCCGCGTAAGGCCGGCCGCATGTTCGGGAAGATCGCCGCCTTCGAATTCCGCTACCAGCTGCGCCAGCCGGCGTTCTGGGTCATCGCCATCATCTTCACCCTGTTCAGCTTCGGCCTTGTCGCGGCTTCGGACAACATCTCGATCGGGGGCGGGGGCAATGTGGACGTCAACGCGCCCTACGCCCTGGCGCAGGCGCACACGATCTTCGCCATCCTGTTCATGCTGGCCACGACGGCCATCGTGGCCAACGTCGTCGCGCGCGACGCCACCACCGGCTTCGGGCCGATGATCCAGGCCACCCAGGCGACCAAGTTCGACTATCTGTACGGCCGTTTCGCGGGTGCCTTCGCCGCCGTCGCCCTGTGCTTCCTCAGCGTCTCGATCGGCATCATCCTCGGCACCTTCATGCCCTGGGTCGACCCCGAGACGGTCGGTCCCTTCCGGCCAGGCGACTATGTCTGGTCCTACGTGGTCATGGGTCTGCCGGGGGTGTTCCTGACGTCGGCCCTGTTCTTCGCCTTGGCGACCGTCACCCGTTCGATGATGGCCACCTACGTCGGCGTCGTCGCCGTCTTCATCATCTACATCAGCCTGACCTCGGCCCTGGCGCGCCCGGAGTTCGAGCAGGCCCTGGCGTGGCTGGAGCCGTTCGGGGCCTCCGCCTATGGCCTGGTGACCCGCTACTGGACGCCGGTCGAGCGCAACACGCTCAACCCGGCTCTGGAAGGCGTCTTCCTCTACAACCGCCTGATCTGGACCGGCGTGGGCGTGGTCTTCCTGGTCGCCGCCTATTTCCTGTACCGCCCCGCGGCGCGGGGAGCCAAGGCGACCAAGCAGGACAAGCTGCGCGCCCTGGCCGAGAAGGCCCCCGCCGCGCCCGCGTCGTCCGGCCCCCTGCCGGCGCCCAGCTATGGTTTCGCGTCTGGCTGGGCCCAGCTGCGTCGTCGCACCGGCTTCGAGATGGCGCTGATCTTCAAGAGCCCCGCCTTCCTGGTGCTGCTTGTGCTCGGGGCCTTTCAGGGCGTCGGCACCCTGCTGTTCGCGGGCGAGCTCTATGGCGCGCCGGTCTTCCTCGTCACGCGCCTGGTCATCGAACTGCTGATCGGAGCCTTCGGCATCGTCGCGATCATCGTCGCCATCTACTACGCGGGCGAGCTGGTCTGGCGGGACCGCGAGCGGCGCACGCACGAGATCATCGACGCCACACCGACGCCCGACTGGACCTTCCTGGTTCCCAAGACCCTGGCTCTGATCCTCGTCCTGGGGTCGATCCTGGTCGTCGGCATGCTGACCGGCATGGCCATCCAGACCTACAAGGGCGGCGTCGACTACGAGATCGGCAAATACGTTCTGTGGTTTCTGCTGCCGGGCACGCTGAACTTCGCCTTCATCGCAGTGCTGGCCATCTTCGTTCAGGCCCTGTCGCCCAATAAGTTCGTCGGCTGGGCCCTGATGGTGGTCTATCTGGTCGGCACCATCGTCCTGAGCAATCTCGGGTTCGAGCATATCCTGTATCGCTATGGCAGCGGGCCCGGCGTGCCCCTGTCCGACATGAACGGCACGGGCGATTTCCAGACCTTCGCCAACTGGGCGGATGCCTACTGGACCGCGTTCGCGACTATCCTGCTGGTGCTGGCCTACGCCTTGTGGCGGCGCGGGACCGAGACCCGCCTCATGCCGCGCCTGCGCCGCTTGCCGCGTCGTCTGATGGGCCCGGCGGGCGCGGTCATGGCGGTCGCCCTCGTCGCCTTTGTCGCCCTGGGCGGCTTCATCTTCTACAACACCAATGTCCTGAACGAGTACCAGACGTCCGACCAGGAGGAGCGGCGACAGGCCGAGTACGAGAAGACGCTGCTGCGCTTCGAGGACACGCCACAGCCGTCCATGGTCAGCGTGACCTACGTCATGGACCTGGATCCCCACGCGCCGCGCCTGGAGACCCAGGGAACCTATGTCGTCGAGAACCGCACGGGCGCGCCGCTGTCGGAAATGCACCTGCGCTGGCTGCCTGATCTTCAGGTCACCCGCATGGAGGTCGAGGGGGCGACCATCGCTCGCGAGTGGGAGGAGTTCGACTATCGCATCTACCGCTTCGCTACGCCGATGGCTCCCGGCGAGCGGCGGACGGTGCGGTTCGAGACCGTGTTCGAGCAACGGGGCTTCAAGCATCGCGGCAACACCACCCGGCTGGTCGACAACGGCACCTTCGTTTCCAACAACGAGTTCGCGCCAATCATCGGCATGAGCCGTCAGGGGCTGCTGGGCGACCGAACCACGCGCCGCAAATACGGCCTGCCCGCCGAGCTGCGTCAGGCCCGGCTGGAGGACACCTCGGCCCAGCGCCGGAACTATGTCGGGGCCGACTGGGTCACCTCGGACATCACCGTCACCACGGTGGCTGACCAGACCCCGATCGCCCCGGGCTACAAGGTCTCGGACACCACGGCGAACGGCCGCCGCACGGCGCGGTTCGTGACCGAGGCCCCGATCCTGAACTTCCTGTCGGTGCAGTCGGCCCGCTATGAGGTCGAGCGCGAGGTCCACGACGGCATCGAACTGGCCGTCTATCACCAGCCCGGCCACGAGCGGAACGTCGGCCGCATGATCCAGTCCCTGAAGACCGGGCTGGACTACTTCCAGACGGCGTTCGGCCCCTACCAATTCCGTCAGGTGCGGATCATCGAGTTCCCGGCCTATGCGAGCTTCGCCCAGGCGTTCGCCAACACCATCCCCTATTCGGAAGCGCTGGGCTTCATCGCCGACTTCCGCGACCCGGAGAAGATCGACTACGTCACCTACATAACCGCCCACGAACTGGGTCACCAGTGGTGGGCGCACCAGGTGGTCAGCGCGAACTCGCAAGGGTCGACGACCCTGACCGAGACCCTGGCCCAGTACTCGGCTCTGATGGTCATGAAGGAAACCTATGGCGCCGATCAGATTCGCCGGTTCCTCAAGTTCGAGCTGGACAACTATCTGCGCAGCCGGGGCACCGAGCGGCTGGAGGAACTGCCGCTCTATCGTGTCGAGAACCAGGGCTACATCCACTACCAGAAGGGTGGATCGGTCATGTATCTGCTGGCCGACCAGATCGGCGAGGACCGGGTCAACGCCGCCCTGCGCAGCCTGGTCCAGCGGTTCGGCTTCCAGGGCGCGCCCTATCCCCGCTCCCTGGACCTGATCGCGGCTCTGCGCGCCGTGGCACCGGCGGACAAACAGGCCTTGATCACCGACCTGTTCGAGCGGATCACCCTGTATGACGTGAAGGTCAACGAGACCACGGCCACGCGCCGCTCCGATGGGCGCTGGGACGTGACGGTCACGGTCGAGGCGCGCAAGCTCTATGCCGACGGCCAGGGCGTCGAGACGGAAGCGCCGCTGAACGAGACGTTCGACATCGGACTGTTCTCGGCCGAGCCGGGCGACGGAGCCTTCGACGCCGGCGACGTCCTGTTGTTCGAGCGCCGGCCCCTGCGCACCGGTGTGCAGACCTTCCGCTTCACCACGGCCCAGAAGCCCACGTTCGCCGGCGTCGATCCGTACAACAAGTGGATCGATCGCAACTCGGACGACAATGTGCGGAGTGTCGAATAGGGAACTGACCGCCGGATCACCCTTTGTTACAGCCCGGCCTCGCCTTCGCCCGCGCAGCACGCTAGACCTTGATCAGCTGAGGAGGGACCGCTTTGCGATCCCGCCGAAGCTGTGAATCAAGGTCCAGCTTCGACCTGCGGCCTGATCTGATCGGAAAACCGCTTACACTTTTCCGGATCAGGCCGTAGTCAGGACCGGATTCCGAGCGGGGTCTACCCGCCGCTTCCGATCCTCAGGGGCTGACGAATGAGCAAGTGGGTGTACGGCTTCGGCGGGGGTTCCGCCGACGGCGACGCGTCGATGAAGAATCTGCTGGGGGGCAAGGGGGCCAACCTGGCGGAGATGTCGTCGCTGGGCCTGCCGGTGCCGCCCGGCTTCACCATCACGACCGAGGCCTGCGTCCACTACTATTCCAACGGCCAGACCTATCCTGGAGGGCTGGAAGCCCAGGTCGCCGAGGGACTGAAGACGGTCGAGGGAATCGTCGGCAAGACCTTCGGCGACGCCGCCAACCCGCTGCTGGTTTCGGTCCGGTCCGGTGCCCGCGCCTCCATGCCGGGCATGATGGACACGGTGCTGAACCTCGGCCTCAACGACCAGACGGTCGAGGGGTTGGCCAAGCTCAGCGGGGACCGTCGGTTCGCCTTCGACAGCTACCGCCGCTTCATCACCATGTATTCCAACGTCGTGCTGGGCCTCAGCCACGACGACTTCGAGGAGGTTCTGGACGACCACAAGGACCGGCTGGGCGTCACCGTCGATACCGACCTGTCGGCGTCCGATTGGGAAAAGGTCGTCGTCGAGTACAAGGCCGTCGTGGAACGCGAGCTGGGCCGACCCTTTCCGCAGGATCCGCACGAACAGCTGTGGGGCGCGGTCTCGGCCGTGTTCGCCAGCTGGATGAACGACCGGGCGAAATTCTATCGTCGCATGCACGACATCCCCGAGAGCTGGGGCACGGCGGTCAACGTCCAGTCCATGGTGTTCGGCAACATGGGCGAGACCTCGGCGACCGGCGTCGCCTTCACCCGCAACCCCTCGACCGGCGAGGCGCGGCTGTACGGCGAGTTCCTGATCAACGCCCAGGGCGAGGACGTGGTCGCGGGCATCCGCACGCCCCAGTCCCTGACCCGGGCCGGGCGCGAGGAGATGGGCGAGACGGCCCCCTCGATGGAAGAGGCCATGCCTCAGGTCTTCGCCCAGTTCGTCGATGTGGTCGGCAAGCTAGAGACCCATTACCGCGACATGCAGGACATTGAGTTCACGGTCGAGCAGGGCCGACTGTGGATGCTCCAGACCCGCAACGGCAAGCGCACCGCCAAGTCCGCGCTGAAGATCGCCGTCGATCTCGCCGCCGAAGACGTCATCACCCGGGAGGAAGCCATCAGCCGGGTCGAGCCGTCGGCCCTGGACCAGCTGTTGCATCCGACGCTGGACCCGAACGCGGCGCGGACCGTGGTCGCGGCGGGCCTCCCCGCATCGCCGGGCGCGGCGACCGGCAAGATCTGCTTCGACGCGGACGAGGCCGAGCGGCTGAACCAGCTGGGCGACGCCGTCATCCTGGTCCGTGAGGAGACTTCGCCGGAGGACATCCACGGCATGCACGCGGCGCGCGGGATCGTCACGGCGCGCGGCGGCATGACCAGCCATGCGGCCGTGGTGGCGCGCGGCATGGGGCGGCCGTGCGTCTCCGGTGCCGGCGAGATCCATATCGACGAGAGGGCCCAGACCTTCACGGCGCGCGGCCGCGTCTTCAGGGCCGGAGAAGTCATCACCATCGACGGCTCCAAGGGCGAGGTGCTGGACGGAGCCGTGCCGATGATCGAGCCGGAGCTGACGGGCGACTTCCAGACCCTGATGGCCTGGGCCGACAAGGTTCGCCGCCTGCGCGTGCGGGCCAATGCCGAGACGCCACTGGACGCCAAGACCGCGCGCGGGTTCGGCGCCGAGGGCATCGGCTTGTGCCGGACCGAGCACATGTTCTTCGACGAGGAAAGGATCGCCGCCGTGCGCGAGATGATCCTGGCCGACGACGAGGCCGGGCGACGCGCGGCCCTGGCCAAGATCGAGCCGTTCCAGAAGTCGGACTTCGTCGAGCTGTTCACCATCATGGCGGGCCTGCCGGTCACGGTGCGGCTGCTGGACCCGCCGCTGCACGAGTTTATCCCGCATTCGGACGAGGACCTGAACGCGCTCGCCGCCTCCTCGGGCCTGGACGCCGCCAAGCTGAAGAAGCGGGCGCGGGATTTGCAGGAGACCAACCCCATGCTGGGCCATCGCGGCTGCCGGCTGGGCGTCGCCTATCCCGAAATCTACGAGATGCAGGTCCGCGCGGTCCTGGAGGCGGCGATCGCGGTCAAGCAGGCGTCGGGCACGGCGCCGATCCCAGAGATCATGCATCCGCTGGTGGCCCTGGGCCTGGAGATGAAGTTCCTGCGCGAGCTGACCGACCGGACCGCCAAGGCCGTGTTCGAGGCGGCCGGCGACACCGTCGAATACCTGGTCGGCACCATGATCGAACTGCCGCGCGCGGCGCTGAGGGCCGGGGACCTGGCCGAGCACGCCGAGTTCTTCAGCTTCGGCACCAACGACCTGACCCAGACGACCTTCGGAATCAGCCGTGACGATTCGGGCCGGTTCCTGCAGGCCTATATGGACAAGGGTATCTTCGAGACCGACCCCTTCGTCCGCCTCGACCAGGAAGGCGTCGGAGACCTGATCCGTATCGCCGCCGAACGTGGAGGGGCCGTCCGTGCGGACATCAAGATGGGCATCTGCGGCGAGCACGGCGGCGACCCGGCCTCGATCGCCTTCTGCGAACAGGTCGGTCTGGCCTATGTCAGCTGCTCTCCCTATCGCGTGCCGATCGCGCGGCTGGCCGCGGCCCAGGCGGCGCTGAACGTCGAGCGCGAGAAGGATCGGTAGGACGCACGATGAGGCTCGCCCTCATCGGTCCCGGGGCCATCGGGGCCACGGTCGCCGCCCACCTTTCGCGGGGTCACGCTGATCTGGTCCTGTGCGCGCGCACGCCGTTCGATCGCCTCGTCGTCGACACCCCGGCCGGCCGCATCGAGGCCACGCCGTTCGTCGTGACGGATCGGTCGCAGGCTAAGCCAGTCGATTGGGTGCTGATCGCCACCAAGACCTATGACGTCGCCGCGACGGCTCTCTGGCTGGACCGCCTCGTCGGGCCCGCGACCCGAGTGGCCGTGCTTCAGAACGGCGTGGAGCATGTGACCCGTTTCGCGCCCTACGTTCCCGCCGACCGCATCGTGCCGGTGGTGGTCGAGATTCCTGCCGAGCGAAGCGCGCCGGGCGTGGTCGTCCAGCGACGCGACGGCTGGATGAAGGTGCCGGCGGGGACGAACGGCGCGGCGTTCGCGGCTCTGTTCGACAGCCCGGACCTCGTCGTGTCGACCGACCCGGACTGGACGTCGGTGGCCTGGGCCAAGCTGGCGGTGAACTGCGCGGGGGCTGTCAGTGGCCTGACGGGCATGCCGGCGGGCATCGTGTCCCGCCCGGACGTCGCCGACCTGATGCGCGGCCTGGTCGCCGAGTGCGTGGCCGTCGGAACGGCCGAGGGCGCGGTGCTGGCCGCCGACCTGCCCGACCGGGTCGTCGCCCAGATGCAGGCCTCGCCTCCGGACTCGGTCAACTCCTTGCTGGCCGATCGCCGGGCCGGGCACCCGACCGAATGGGACGCGCGAAACGGCGTCATCGCCCGGCTGGGTCAGGCGCACGGGATCGCCACGCCTCTGAACGCCATGGCCGCGACCCTGCTGGCTGCCCTCGATTAGGGCAAGAAGGCGGCAAGCATAACGCCGTCTGTGCTTCGGTGCTCACAGTCGTCGTTATGTAATCGGCCAGCTATGGAACGACCGTTGGCAATACCTACTTGAGCACTCGCTGGATGGGGCCGGGACGACCAGTCCCGCATCTAGGAGTTTGAAAGAAACAATGCGTAACATTCTTCTCGCCACTGCCGCCGTTTCCCTGTTCGCCCTGCCTGCCGCGGCGCAGAGCCTGTCCCAGCCGCAATGGTACGGGACGGCGGGCTATACGGCGCTGGACGCCGACGACGCCAACCTGGGGGCCATCACCGGCCGCGTGGGCGCGCGTGTGTCGCCGAACGTCGCCTTTGAAGGCGAAGCCTCGATCGGCGTCCGGGACGACGACGTCACCTTTGGCGGCGTGACCGGCTCGATCGAGCAGGACTATGACGCCGCCGCCTATGCCGTCGGTATCCTGCCGCTGGCCCCGAACTTCGAGCTGTTCGGCCGGGTCGGCTACGGCACCACCTCGATCAAGGCCCAGGTCGCCGGCTTCGAGGTCGAGGAGGACGGCGAAAGCGTCAACTACGGCGTCGGGGGCAACTACTTCTTCGACGCCCAGAACGGCATCCGCGCCGACTGGACCCGCCGCGACTTCACCGACGACAATGGTGGCGAAGTCGACACCTACGGTGTGAGCTACGTCCGCAAGTTCTAAGAAGGACCGTCTCCTCCCTGTCGGCCGCTGGGCCGATGGGGAGGGGGCCTCTGCCTCAGCCCGGCTCGGCGATCAGGGCCCAGCGCTTGGAACCTTCGCCGAAGGGACGCGTGAACCACTCCGAATATCGCTGGAAGGCCTCGATGATGAGGCGGCCCAGATCCGGCGCGATCGGCTCTCCGCGCTGGCGTCTGAGCGCCGCGACGCATTCGATCACCGTCGTCTCGTGAGCGGACCCGCCAAGAGACTTCAGTACCTGCGCGACGTCGCGCGCGAGGGTTTCCAGGAAGTTCGACTGCTTCGGTTGGTTCATCCGGACGCTCCGCCAGGCTGTCAGGGATGGACCTTCATGAACCCACTCGCCTCGCAGGCGCAAGCCAAGCCGGTGTTATTCGGCTCATCAGTTCGTGATCAACCGCGCTTTCTGACGAACACCGTCCCTGCTGAATAGCCCGCGCCGAAGCTGCAGATCAGCCCGGTCTCGCCCGCCTCGAACCCGTCGTTGTGCAGGTGGAAGGCGATGATGGAGCCCGCCGAGGAGGTGTTGGCATACTCATCGAGGATGATGACGTTCTCATCTTCCGACGGGTCGCGGCCCAGGACTTTGCGCCCGATCATCTGGTTCATGTTGATGTTGGCCTGGTGCAGCCACAGGCGCTTCAGCGACGTCGGATCGATCCCCAGGTCGCCGGCATGGTCGACGATCATGTCCGACACCAGGGGCACCACGTCCTTGAAGACCTTGCGGCCCTGCTGGATGAACAGCTTGTCGTCCTGCTGGCCGGCCGCCCGGCCGGACCCGACGGCGGCACCCGTCTCCAGCGCCCAGCGGTTCAGGAAGCCGAAGTTGTTCCTGATGTTGTTCGAGAACACCGTCTTCAGCCGGGTGCCAAGGATGTCCCATCCGCCGGGGCCGGCCCGGTCCGACGACTCCACGATCACCGCGGTGGCCACATCGCCGAAGATGAAGTGGCTGTCCCGATCGGTGAAGTTCAGGTGAGCCGAACAGACCTCCGGATTGACCATCAGCACGGCCTTGGTCGGATCGTTGCTCAGAAAGTCGGCGGCCGTCTTGATGCCGAAGGTGGCCGACGAGCACGCCACGTTCATGTCGAAGCCGAAGCCGTCGATCCCCAGCGCCTGCTGGATCTCGACCGCCAGGGCCGGATAGGGGCGGGGCATGTTGGAGGCGGCGCACAGCACCGCGCCGATCTCGCTGACCGGCTTACCCCAGGCCTCGATGGCCTGGCGGGCGGCCTTCACCGCCATCTCGGCCATGATCGACAGCTCGTCGTTGCCGCGCTCGGGGATGCGGGGGGCCATCCGCGCGGGGTCGAGCACGCCGGCCTTGTCCAGCACGAACCGGCTCTTGATGCCCGAGGCCTTCTCGATGAACTCGACCGACGACGGCGTCAGGGCTGCGACGTCGCCCTCGGCGATCTGCAGCGCATGATCGGCGTTCCAACGCTCGGCCCAGGCGTTGTAGGCCGCGACCAGCTCGGCGTTGGAGATGGACTGCTCGGGGGTGAACAGGCCGGTGGCGGCGATGACGGCGTGAGGCAAGGCGGTGTCCCTATCGCTCGGCTCGCGGAGCCTCGCTGTTTGAGGGACGATATCCCTCTGGTTTCAGGTCTCAATAGGACGGCGGCGGGCGGCGGTCGAGACTGGCCGTGATGCCCTTCCACCAGCGGGCGATCTGGTGAGGCGGCGGGGGCGGGGCGGGTGTGTCGCGCTCGCGGATCAGGCGCTCGACCAGGTCCTCGGCCTCACACGGCCAGCCCTCGGGCGTGACATAGATCGGGTACTGGATCAGGGCGGCGGCGACGAGGGCATCCAGGCCGGCTCGCCGCGTGCGCCGCTCGAAGGTCATCCGGTCGGTGGTCAGGCCCCAGCCGCCGTAGAAGGGCCGCCCATAGGTCGCCACCGTCTTGCCGCGCAGCAGCGCCTCGAACCCCGACAGGGACGTCAGGGTCGCGAGCGTGTCGCAGGCCTCGAGGCAGTCGATGATGTCCAGGTCGTCAGCGACGGCATCCACCTCCACCATAGCCTGGGCGTCCAGCCGGCCCGGCCGGTTGCCGCTCATGACGTCCGGATGGTTGCGGTAGATCAGGAAGGCGTCCGGAAAGTCGGCGCGCGCCGCCTCGACCAGGCCGGAGTTGGTGCGGATGTCGCCGCAGCCCTTCAGGATGGACTTGTCGTTCTCGACCTGACCGACCACCAGCAGCTTCATGCGGTCGGTGGGCCAGTCCGGTCGGGCGGGGCCTGCAGCGAGGTTGTACTTCGACAGGCCGGCCTCGACGATGCGGGCGCGCAAGCGCGCGGCACGGGCCACCATGACGGCGTCCTGGGCGCCGTCCTCGATCAGCCGTTCCAGCCGGGACGGCGCAGAGGGATCGTAGTAGACGCCGAGATCGTCCAGGGCGACGCTCAGAGCGCCGAAGAAGTCCGAGCCCAGGCCGCGCGACCGAATGAAGCCATCCTCCATCCGGACAACTGAGGCCGAGGTAGCCGCAGCCGCCGCGGCGGTCTCCGGCGTCTCCTTGCCGGCCCAGTAGATCAGACGGCCGCCGGTCCGCTCCGCATGGGCGACTGCGCGAGAGGCGCTGGCGAAGTATTTCAGGCGGGTCTGGGGGCCATTCAGTAGTCGGCGGACCTGCGGTCGCTTGGCTGGGGCGAAGCCGACGGCGGCCCAGTCGCCGGCCAGTCGCTCGGCGCGGTCACGCAGGGTGATGAGCCGCGCGACCGCCGTTTCCGCCTCGCAGCGCTCGCCGGTCAGGGGATCGACATAGCGGGGGTAGGCGATCAGGGCGGCGGCGGCGATCGTCTCGATGTCTCGCGTCACCCCCCGGCGGCCGGTCTCGACCTCGTTGGTCGTCAGGCCCCAGCCGGAATAGAAGGGCGCGCCGAAGCAGCGCACCGGCAGGCCGCGCAGCAGAGCCTCGAACCCGAGCGCGGAGGTCACACACCAGACGGCGTCCACGGCCGCCAGAAGGTCAGCTCCCCGGACGTCGGTGTCGATCAGGGTGACGCCGCCCAGTTCGCTATCCGGAATGCATCCCTGCTTGCGGCCAGCCGCGACGGCGGGGTGGCGTTTGACGATTAGCTGGGCGTCCGGATGCTGGGCGCGCGCGGCCCGGACCATGGCGACGAAGCTGTCCGGGCCAGCAAGGCCACAAGCGATGGAGGCGTCCCCGGCCGTCTGGTCGACCAGCAGGACGCGGCGACCGGGCTTCAGGACCGCCGGGTCCAGCGGCGCGCCCATATTGGTCTTGGACAGGCCCGAGGCGACGATGCGGTCGATCAGGGCGCGGGCCCGCCCCCGCACTGTGGCGTCGCACCAGTCGTCGGCCGTCTCAATCAAGCGCTCGAGGCGCGAGGGGCGGGTGGCGTCGTAGTAGATGCCGAGGTCATCGACGATCAGGCTGAGCGTCGCCGCCGCGCTTTCGCCAAGTCCAACCGAGCGCAGGAAGCCGTCCTCCAGGGCGATATAGGGCAGGCCGGCCCGATCCGCCCTGCGGCGTCCGCCGCGCGAGCTCGGCTTCAGGCCCCACCCGATCACGGCATCGACCGCCGCTAGTGGACTGGCGCGCAGGTCGAACTCCGCCAGGAATGTCCGCAGAAACGGCGTGTTCCAGATGCCCGGCGAGCACACCCAGGCGCGGCGTCCGGGCGTCGAGGCCGTGTCGGAGGGAGAGGTCGGTTGGGACAATCGTCACGCTTTCGCGGCAGGCGGACCGGGCCGCGCCGGAGGAACCGCCAAGCCTCTAGCGACACGCCGCCGCCCGGTCCAGAAGGGCTTGCGCCTGTTCCAGATGCAGCCGCTCGACCATGGCCCCGCCGACGCGGATCGCGCCCTTGCCCGCTGCTTCGGGAGCGGAGAAGGCGGCCACCACGGCCCTTGCCACCGCGATGTCTTCCGGGGTCGGTGAGAAGGCGGCGTGAGCCGGGGCGATCTGCGCCGGATGGATCAGGCTCTTCCCGTCGAAGCCGTAGAGCCGCCCCTGGGCGCACTCGGCGGCGAGGCCCTCGGCGTCATCCAGCCGGTTGCAGACCCCGTCGATGGCGAACAGCCCATGAGCTCGCGCCGCGGCGACCGTCGCCGCCAGCCAGGGCTTCAGCGGTTCGCGGTCTGGCGAAGACCCGCTCCCTAGCGCCTTGGCCAGGTCGTTGACGCCCAGCATCAGGCCCGCCAGTGGCTCGCCCGCCGCCGCGATCGCGGGCAGGGAAAGCAGGGCCGGCGGGGTCTCGATCATGGCGATCAGACGCACGCCCTCCGTCATTCGCGCACCATAGGCGTCGATGATCCCCGGCTCTTCGACCTTGGGGGCGACCATGAAGTCCAGCGGCAGTCCCGCCAGGGCGGCGAGATCGTTCTCGCCCCATTCGGTGCCCAGGGCGTTCACGCGGACAGACACCCGAGCGGTGAAGCCCCCGCTTCGCACCGCCTCGACCGCCGCGTCGCGAGCCTCGGCCTTGGCCTCCGGGGCGACCGCGTCCTCCAGGTCCACTACGACCACGTCCGCGGAAAGGGTCCGCGCCTTCTCGATCGCGCGGGCATTGGACGCCGGCAGGAACAGCAGGCTGCGAACCAGGTCCATGCTCAGACGCGCCCGGTGACGGGCAACAAGGCTCCGGTGATCGCGCGGCTCTGGGGTGAGGCGACGAACAGGATCACCGCCGCCAGATCGGCGGGCGCGACCCATTTCGCCGGATCGGCGTCGGGCATGTCCTTGCGGTTCTGGGGCGTGTCCAGGATGGAGGGCAGAACGGCATTGACGGTGACCGAGGTCGACTTCAGCTCCTCGGCCAGGGCCTCGGTCAGGCGGTGGACCGCCGATTTGGACGCCCCATAGGCCCCCATGCCCGCCGCCGCCTTCAGAGCCCCGGCCGCGCCGACATTGACGATCCGACCCTCGGCCGATCCCTTCAGCCAGGGCAGGGCGGCGCGCGAGGCGTTCAGCGCGGTGGTCAGATTCAAGGCGAACATCCGATCCCAGGCCGGCTTGTCGTCATCCACCGTCTGCCAGACGAACCCGCCGGCGATGTTCAGCAGGGCGTCGATCCCGCCGAAATGGTCCGCGACGGACTGCAGGGCCTCCCCGGCGGCGTCCGCGTCAGTCAGGTCGACGCCCGCGACCTCGAACGCGCCCTCGGGCGGGGTCTCACCTTGGGCATGGTCGATGAGGGCGACGTTCAGCCCCTGTGACACCGCAGCTTCGACCACCGCGCGACCCAGGACGCCGTGTCCGCCCGTCACCACCACCGTTCGCTTCGTCATGCCGCGCTCCTGCTCGCTTTCGGCCGTTCCTTCCCGCGTTCGTTCCGTCGGGGCAAGCGGTCGTCATCGTTCATGGATTGATGCGGGCCTGCGAAAGCCCTAGGTGCGCGCGCCATGTCCGCGTCGCTCGCTCCCTCGTCCACTGTCCGGATCGCCCCGGAAACGCTCGCCGTCGCCGCGGAGGCCGAGGCGTTGGTGCTCGACGCCTTTGGCCCCGGCCGGTTCGCCAAGACAGCCGAACGACTGCGCGAGGCCGCCCCCTTCGTCGCGGGCTTCACCGCGCGTCAAGACGGTCGGCTGATCGGCTCGGTGCGACTGTGGGCCGTCACGGTCGGCGAAACCGAGGCCCTGTTCCTGGGTCCGATCGCGGTCGCGGCCGATGCCCGGCGCGAAGGGCTGGGAGCCGATCTGGTGACGGCCTGCGTCGAGGAGGCCCGGCACAGGGGCGTTGCGGGGATTCTGCTGGTCGGGGACGCGCCCTATTTCGCGCGGTTCGGTTTCACCGCCGCGCCCGGTGCCATTCTGCCAGGCCCGGCGGACCGCCGGCGTGTGCTCTGGCTCCCGATCGCCGGCGGGTCTGCGGAGGGTCCGGTCCGGCCGGGCTGAGCCACACCCGTCTTTCGCCCGCGCCCGACGCGGCCTAAGTCTGGGGCCATGAGCGGAACGGAGACCAGGACAGGGATCGCGGCGATCGCCGAGGCAGCGAAAACGGCGCGCGGCCTGCCGCCCGTCCACCTGTGGCACCCTGCCCATTGCGGCGACATCGACATCGTCATCCGCGCGGATGGGGTCTGGATGCACGAGGGCTCGCCGATCGGCCGGGCCGAACTGGTCCGTCTGTTCTCGACCGTGCTGAGGGTGGAGCCCGACGGCTATCACCTGGTCACCCCGGCCGAGAAGCTGAAGATCACTGTTGAGGACCTGCCGTTCCGGGCCGTGGCCATGACGCGCGAGGGTGGGGACCTGGTCTTCACCACCGACGTGGGCGACGAGGTCCGGGCGGGCGAGGACCACCCGATCACCGTCGAGACCGATCCGATTACCGGTGAGCCCGCGCCGCGCGTCCTCGTCCGCAGGGGCCTCGAGGCGCGGATCGCGCGAACAATCTTCTACGATCTGGTCGAACTGGCCGAGCAGCGCGACAGTCGGCTGGCGGTGTCGTCGGGCGGCGTCTGGTTCCCGCTCGGGCCGGTGGGCGCGGGTCTGGCATGAGCCTGGAGACGCTGAAGCACCGACTGCGCGAGCGGCTGACGCCCCCGGACGCCTGGCGCGCCGACGGAGAGGCGACGCAGTCGGACTTCGATCTCAACCCCGACGCCACGCGCTGGGTCTCGAGGCCGCTGAAACCCGCAGCTGTGTTGATTTCCGTGGTCGAAACGTCCGAGGGCGCGCGTGTGCTGCTGACGCGCCGCGCGGACAGTCTGGCGCGTCACACCGGTCAGATCGCTTTCCCCGGCGGACGGCTCGATCCCGGCGAGACGGCGGTTCAGGCGGCGCTGCGCGAAGCCTGGGAGGAGGTGGCGCTCGACCCGGCGGCGGTCGAGGTCCTGGGACTGTCCGATACCTATGAGACCGGCACGGGCTATCTGGTTACGCCAGTGGTCGGCTGGCTGAGCCGAACGCCTGACCTGACGCCGTCGCCCGACGAGGTCGCCGAGATCTTCGAGGTGCCGTGGGATCTGCTGATGGACCCGGTCCAACTCCGCCGCGAGCATCTGGAGACCCCCGCAGGCGCGCGCCGCTGGTTCTGGTCGGTGACCTATGAGGATCGCTACATCTGGGGCGTGACCGCCGGCATCGTACGGGCCCTGAGGCTCAGGCTCTATGGCGACGAGGGCGCGCCGGCCGTGGCGACGGCTGAGGACGCGGCGTGAGCGGCGCGCCCAGCCTCGCAGTCCAGCCCTGGCTGACCGATGCCGCCACCGTCCGGGTCATGGACGCGCTGGACGCGGCGGGAGGGCCCGACGTCGCTCGCTTCGTCGGAGGCTCCATCCGGAACAGCCTCGTCGGTCGGCCGGTCGACGACATCGACATCGCCACGCGGCTGAAGCCCGAGGCCACCATGGCGGCCCTGAAGGCGGCCGGGATCAAGGCGGTGCCCACCGGCCTGGCCCACGGCACGGTGACGGCCGTCGCCGACCGCAGGCCGTTCGAGATCACCACCCTGCGACGCGATGTGGAGACCGACGGGCGCCGCGCGACCGTCGCCTTCACCGACGACTGGGGCGAGGACGCGCGGCGGCGGGACTTCCGCCTGAACGCCCTCTACGCCGATCGGGCGGGCCAAGTGTTCGATCCCACCGGCGGAGGTCTGGACGACGCCCTGGCGGGTCGCGTCGTCTTCGTCGGCGATCCGCACCAGCGGATTGAAGAGGATCACCTGCGCATCCTGCGCTTTTTTCGCTTCTTCGCCTGGTACGGGCGGGCCGAGCCGGACGCACAGGGTCTGGCCGCCTGCGCCGCCCATGCCGACAGCCTGTCGCGCCTTTCGGCCGAACGGGTGTCCAAGGAACTGCTGAAGCTGCTGGCCGCGCCGGATCCCCGCGCGTCGGTCGCGGCGATGCGGTCCGCCGGGGTGCTGGATCGCATCGTGCCCGGAGTGACCCAGCTCGCGCTCTTTCAGGCCCTCGTCGCCCTGAGCGACGATCCCGTCCTGCGCCTGTCGGCCCTGCTCGCGGTCGATCCCGCCCAGGCCGCGCGCGTGGCCGCCGAACTACGCCTGCCTCGTGCCACGGAGTATCGCCTCGCGGCCGCCGCCGAGGGGCCGCTGGACCCCCAGAGCCCGCCCTCCACCTTGCGCGCCCTGGTCTATCGGCTGGGGGCGGAGGCCGTGCGGGATCGGCTACTGTTGGGGCAGGCCTCGACAGGTGTGACCGCAGGGACGGCCCTGGCTCTGGTCTCGGACTGGACCCCGCCCCGGATGCCGGTCGGCGGACGGGAGGTGGCGAGGCTGGGCGTGCCGCCGGGCCGCGAGACGGGACGGATTCTGAAAGCCTTCGAGGACGAGTGGGTGGCGGCCGATTTTCCCGACCACGGCCATGCCGAGAGGCTTACGCGGTTGGCGGGGCCTGCGCCCTGACGAAGCGAGTGACCACCGCCCGGTGGTCCGAGCCGTTGTCTCGACCCAGTCGTCGGTCGACCAGCGCGAGGTCGGGCGACCGATAGACTTGGTCGATTGTGAGCCCGGCCCAGGCGGGCAGGGCCGCATGCCAGGTGCCCGGCCAGCCCGGCGCGGCGACCAGCCGGGTTTCCGAACGGATCATCCGCCCGATCCGCGCCGACGACACGCTGTTGAAGTCCCCGGCGACGATCAACGGCCCGGACACCGTCCGCCGCCAGTCGATCAGTTCCTGCGCCTGGATGATCTGACCCCACTGGTACTGATACGGCCAGGGCCGCGTCAGATGAACCCCGGCCAGGGTGACCGGGCCGATCGGCGTCTCGGCGGCGGCGGCGACGCCGTACAGCTGGGCGAAAGGGGTCCTCAGTTTCGTCAGCGGCCAGCGGCTGGCGATCACCGAGCGGGACGGTCCGGCCCCGTCCGTCGAGCGGGGACCGATGGCGCGATGAGGATAGTCCACCAGCAGGGCACTAAGGCTCGCCCCGACGCCGTCGCTCACCTCGATCAGGACGACCACATCCGGATCCGCCTGCCGGATCGATGCGTCAACCGCCTCCACGTCGGTATTCAGGGCATAGAGATTTGCGAAGTAGACGGTGAAGCCCTCGTCGCCCGTCGGCCAGCCCTTGGCCGGAAACCACTGGGGCGAGCCCGCGATCACGACCGCCACCCCGACGATCCCGGTCAGCAGCACCGCCGCCCGCAGCCGGAGCGCGAGGGAGGCCAGGGTCAGCAATACGGCCGCCACCAGAGCGGGCCCGACGAACTGCGCCAGGATGTCGACCCAGCGGTGTCCGATGCCGCTCAGCGAGGCCAGCGCGATGGCCAGCGGCGGACCGGACAGCAGCGCCAGCACCACCGTCAGGAACAATCGCAGGCGCGGCCGGGCGATAAGCGTCACGGACAGTTGCTTTCATGATGAACACGGGTCGATGTGGCGCGTTGACCCCGCTCTGGGAGGGCGAGATGGCGAAACGATCCGTCGCGGATATCGAAAAAATCTGGTCGAATGTCGAGGGCATCAAGAAACTGTCCGACCGGGCCGTCGGCTTCGGCCCATTCGGCGTGGGCCTCGACGGCCTCCTGACCTGGATCCCGGTCGTCGGCACGGTCTATAGCGTCGGGGCCAGCGGCTGGCTGCTGATGCAGGCGGTGCGGGCCAAGGCTGCTCCGGGCACCCTGCTGCGGATGGTCAGCTATCTGGGCCTGGACAGCGCCACGACCGCGGTCGGTGAAGTCGTGCCGTTCGCGCCCGACGTGGTCGACTTCTTCTTCCCGGGCCACCTTATGGCGGCCAAGGCGCTGCAGAAGGATATCGAGAGCACCCATTGGGTCGAGGCCAACGAGCGTGACGCCAGGGCGTCGGGCGATCACGAGCGCCACATAGCCACGATGCGGGCGGATCCGACCAAGCGGCGGATCGTCTATCTGCACGACTAGGACGCGCATTCGGCTTGACGGGAACGGCGCGGGCCGCCCTAGTCAGGCAGCAGTTACCCTCAAGAGTGTTCCATGGCCGCAATGCTGACGCGAGACGAACTGGCCGGCGCGCTGGTCCAGGCCGGACAGGGCGATCGATCCGCCTTTCGCATCGTCTATGAGGCGACGTCGGCGAAGCTATTGGGCGTGTGCCTGCGTATCTTGCCTGACCGACAGACCGCCGAGGACGTCTTGCAGGACACCTATCTGACCGTATGGAGAAAGGCGGAGAGTTTCGACCCTTCGCGCGCCAGCCCCATTACCTGGCTGGTGACGATTGCGCGCAATCGTTCGATCGACCGCCTGCGCTCCGCCGCGCCGATGCGCCGGGCCGTCCCGGTCGAGGACGCTCATGATCTGGCCGACGACGCCGCCCTGGCCTCTGAAACGATCGAGCAGGCGGACGAGGTCGGACGGCTGAACGTCTGCTTGGAGCAGTTGGAGGACAAGGCGCGCGGCGTCATTCGCACCGCCTTCCTGGAAGGGGTGACCTACGACGCCCTGGCCCAGCGCGAGAACGTGCCGCTGGGCACGATGAAGAGCTGGATTCGCCGGGGGCTGATGAGGCTGAGGAGCTGCCTCGAGACATGACCGATCCCACCACCGACGACCCCGGCCCCGACGACGCCCGTGCCTTGGCCGGCGAACTGGCGCTGCGCGTCTTGTCTCCGGACGAGGAGCGCGCGGCCCGCGCCCGCGAGCGTTCCGATCCCGCCTTCGCCGCTGAGGTCGAGGCCTGGAACACCCATCTCGCCTCCTTCGCCGCCGAAGTGCGCGGCGTCGAGCCCTCGCCGCAGGTCTGGCCCCGCATCCAGGCCGCGATCGAGCCCGCCGCCAACGACAACGGTCGCCTGGGCTTCTGGCGTGGCTGGGCGATCGGCTCGACGGGACTGCTGGCGGCCAGCCTTGTGGCCGTCGCCGTCCTGATCGCGCGACCGGCCCCCGTGCCCGAGCCTGTGCCCGCGCCCGTCGGGGGCGTCACTCGCGTGGCGACCCTGACCCTGTCCGAGGGCGGGGCACCGGCCGTGACCATCGCCTATGACACCGTCACCGGAAACCTGTTCATCGCACCGACGACCGCGATCGCGGCCTCGGACGGCGTGCCGCACCTGTGGCTGGTCCGGCCCGAGGGTGGCGTCCAGCTGATCGGGGCGATCGACGGGGCCGAGGCCTCGCGCCGCACCCTGTCAGAGGCGCTCAGCGGGCAGGCGGGCACGGCCACGGCGGTCGCCATCTCGCTGGAAGCCCCCGGCACGACACCCCCACCAAACGAGCCCCAAGGCCCGGTCGTGGCGTCGGGCGAACTTCAGCAACTTTGACCGCATCCGGCGGCGGCGCGCCCTCGTAGCTGCCTCCGACCGGTTCGTTCGATGTCGCATTGCGGCGTCGGGGTCCTGACAGCCGCGCGCCGGTCCGCGGGGAGGCCTCCCAGCCCTTCCAACGGCCTCCCCGCATCCCCGTGTTTTCGCCAATCATCCGAGCTCGCGGCGAAAAGCCGTTGTGAATCAGGCTTGGTCTCGAACGAGACGCCCTGATCGCGCCCGCATTCGTGGCTCCCACAGACTGGTCTCCAGCCTTCACGCGGAGATCGAACATGCCGTCCAGCCACAGCGCCCGTCTGACCCTGCCCTATGTCGCGGCCGGTCAGCTGCAGAAACACGTCACGGTCAACGAGGCCCTGGCCCGCCTCGACGCCCTGACCCAGACGGCGGTTCTCAGCCGCACCCTGGCGATAGAGCCGACCGTTGCGGACGATCCGGACCCGGTTCAGGAGGGCGATCTCTACATCCTGCCCCCCGGGGCGACCGGGCCGGCATGGGGCGGCTGGAGCGCGGGCGACCTGGTCCGGGCCGAGAGCGGCGGTTGGGTGCGCGTGCCCGTGCCGGTCGGCACGGTCGCTCTGGTGCTCGACCGTGAGGAACTGGTGGTCCGCGAGCCGGGCGGATGGAACCCGATCCTCCGTCGGGGCCAGCACCAGAATCTGAGCCGGCTGGGCCTGAACACCGAGGCCGACGCCACCAATCCCTTCGCCGCCAAGATCAACAAGGCCCTGTGGACCGCCCGGCCCGAGGCCGACGGCGGCGACGGCGACCTGCGGATCACCCTGAACAAGGACACACCGACCGACGTGCTGTCGCTGCTGTTCCAGAGCGGCTACGGCGGCCGCGCCGAGTTCGGCCTCATCGGCGACGACGACCTGGTGCTGAAGGTCTCGAACGACGGCGCGACCTGGCGCGAGGCCTTTCGCATCGACGGCGACGACGGTCGCGTGGCCTTCCCGCGCGGCGCCGGTCGGGTCGAGGCGGTCCTCCTGACGGCGGGGGGCGGCTGGAGCCCGCCGGACTGGGCGCGAACCCTGGCGATCACGGCCGTCGGTGGCGGCGGGGGCGGAGGAGAGGGCGGTGCCGGGACCAGCGGCCTGCGTCCTGGCGGCGGCGGTGGCGGCGGCGGAGGCCTGTCGACCGCCCTGTGGCGTACCGTCGACCTGCCCGGAGCCTTGACGGTGGGCATCGGCGCGGGCGGCGCGGCCGGGGCGGCGGGTGGCGACACCACGATCGTCAGCGCCGGCGCGACCCTGTTGACCGCGCGTGGCGGCGCGGCAGGGCAGGGCGTGACCGCAGGCGGCGCGGGCGGTGCCGGAGGCGTGGGTCTGTTCGGTGGCAATCCGGGCGGCGCGACCTCGGCCACGGTCGACGGCGATCCGGGCACATCTGGCCTCGCCCCGGCCGCTCCGGGTGGCGGCGGCGCGGGCGGATCGCTCGACGCGGGCGGCACGGCCTGGGACGGCGGCGGCGGCGGGACGGGCGGCCTCCTGGCCTGTCCGGCGCTCGGCGGATCGGGCGGCGCGGCCTCGGTGGGGACGGCGGGCTCGGTTCCGCCCGTTCCGGTCTCGATCAGCGGCGGTGGCGGGGGCGGCGGCTCGGCCTCTGCCTCTGGCGCGGGCTTCGCGGGCGGCGCGGGCGGGTTCTACGGCGCCGGCGGCGGCGGCGGCGGGGCCGGTGTTTCGGCCGGCGGCGTGGGCGGCGAAGGCGCGTCCGGCTGCGTCCTGATCCTGGTGCAGGGATGAGGCCGCCGCTTCGCCGCCGTCGGCGGTTGATCTCGCCCGACGATCGGCTGCTGGAACCCGAGGTGTGGGAGGTGCCGCGGCGCCTCTCGCACGACGAGGGCCTCGACCTGACGGGCTCCGACTGGCGCTCCACCCGCCCCGTGTTTTCCCCGGAGATGGACCATGACTGATCGAACCCCGATCCCACCCCTGGCCGAGGCCCGGTGGCTGTGGCGACGCCTGTACGTCTTCCTGGCCAGCTTCGCGTTGTGGGGGCTCTTGGCTACCGCGGTCGAGCGCACCGAGCCGGCCCAGATGCCTCGCGTCGCCGCCGGTCTGATGGGGCTCCTGGCTCTGACGCTGGTTCTCTATCTCGTCGCGCCGACCGCCCAGCAGCTGGTGGCCCTGCTGGCCAATCTGCGCCTGCGTCTGGCCGAGGGGGGCGGCCGATGAGCTTTCGGTTCTCGACCCGGTCGCGCGCTCGCATGAAGGGGGTTCATCCGGCCCTGATCGCGGTGATGGAGAGCGCGATCCGCCGCTCGTCCGTGGACTTCATGATCACCGAGGGACTGCGGACGCCCGCCCGTCAGGCGGCCTTGGTGCGCGCCGGGGCCAGCCGCACATTGAAGTCCCGACACCTCACCGGTCATGCGGTGGACGTCGCCGCCCTGGTCGACGGCAAGGTCCGCTGGGACTGGCCCCTCTATCCCCGCATCGCCGAGGCCGTGAAGGCGGCTGCCAGGGAACAGGGCGTCGCCCTGATCTGGGGCGGCGACTGGCCGACCCTGCGCGACGGTCCTCATTTCGAGCTGGATCGGCGGTTGTTCCCATGACCGTCGCCGTCATGTTGCGCGCGCTGACCCCTCTGGGTTGGCTTGCGGTCGGCCTGACGGGCCTGGTGGTCGCGGCCCTCGTCCTGGGCGGTCTCGGCTTCCGCTGGGACCCACTCGACCTGGCCCGTCGACGCGCCGATCGCGCCGAGGCCTCGGCCTCCATCGCCCGGTCCGAAGCCGAGGCCCGCGCCGCCGAGGCCCAGGCCCAGGCGGATCAGGTCGCCCGGCTGGACTCCGTCCTGGCCACCACCCGCCGTCTGGACGCCGCCACACACCAATCCACCCTTCACGCGAGAGCCGCCAATGACGCCGACCTTCCCCTCGCGCCCGATCGTCTCGATCGCGTGCGCGCTCATGACCGCGAACTGTGCCGCATCGCGCCCGGCCTCGGCGGTTGCGCCGCCGCGCCTGACCCTGCCGGAGGCGGCCGTCCAAGCCTGTGACCTTTACCGGATACCGGATGAGGCCACGGTCGCCGACCTCGAGATCGGATACATGGCGCGCGGGGCCCAGATCGCGGCCTGCGATGCCGCGCGTCGGCTGGCGGTGGAGACCCTGATGGCCGAGCGTCGGGCCCAGGACGCCGCGCGCCCCCGCTGAGCCTCAGCCCGTCAGTCGCGCCAGGGCGGCCTGGTAGTTGGAAATCTGGTTGGTCAGATAGGCCGGCACCGGGCCGTTCGCCGCGCTGGTCGTCGTCTCCGGGGCCAGGGCGCGATAGGCGTCGCGGATGGCCTTGAGCGCCCCCTGAATCTTCTCGCCGGCGGCCTTGATCGCGGTGTCGTCGGTCAGCGTCAGGCCCGACGGCAGGTTCAGGCCGAACGTCCGCACGACATTGTCGCCCGAGGTCTGGCCGATGAAGCCAGGCGAGAGCCCCAGCCCCAGCAGGGCGTCTCGCCCCGTCTCGCCCGAGGTCAGCACGGCGCCGGTCACGCCGTCCTTGGCCGTGATGGACAGCCTCTGGTAGCCGCCGGTGGTCGTCGTCGTCTCGCCGTCCTTGCCGGTGACCGCCCCGCCCTCCGACGCCACCGTGACCTTCAGCCTGCCGTTGGATGCGATGTTGATCTTGCGCGCCAGCGTGGCCAGAGTGTCCTTGGCGTCGATCGTCACGGCCTGGGCCCGGCCGCCATCCGCGGACGCGATGTAGAACCGGTCCCCGACCCGCAGAGAGGTCGCGTCGATCAGGCGCTTGGAATCCGACTGGTCGATCTCGCCCTGGGGCAGGCCCAGCCGGTCCAGCACGGAGGCGCCGCCCGTGGCGACCGCCAGGGTCAGGGGCTTGGCCTGATCGTTCTCGCCCGACCAGGTCCGCTCGTATTCCACAGCCCCGGTCAAAGGATTGATCCGGGCCAGGAAGCCGCGCGTCGGATCTTCGGGTTTCGCGCCCTCGGGCCGATCCGCGATGCCCGTGATCCACACCTTGCCGTCGTGGACCTTGACGTCGGCCGCCGTGTCCTGGCCTGCGCCCCCATACCAGGTCAGCCGGTCCGATCCGGCCGCCGTCAGATCGGCGGACAGGGCGGCGGTGAAGATGTCGGTTCCGCCCGAGTGGGCCACGGTCGTCGCACCCGCCGTCAGCCCGCTGTCCCGGCTCGTGCCCGTCAGGATGACGCGCCCGTCCGCCACCGACACGCCTTCGATCGTGCCGGAGATCGGGCCCAGATCGCGCGTGGAGGCCAGTGTCGGGATGCCGACCGAATCCAGGGTGAAGCGCCGCACCACGGCCCGGCCGTCCTCGATCCCGGCTGTGTAGAGGTTCGAGCCATCGACGGTGACGGCGTCGACGCCATCCTCGCCCGCGGTGCCGAACTGGCTCTGGCCCACGGCGGCCGAGACGATGCCGGCCGTCGGATAGGGCTCGCCCGCCTTGAAGGCCTGGACATAGCCGTCCCACCCGCCGACCGGAGAGGCCCCTGGCACCGCCGATTTGGCCCGTCCCCCGATGTAGACGACACCGTCGGGCCCAAAGGCCACGCTGGTCGCCTGGTCTTCGGCCCGGGCCCCGCGCCTCTGGGTCCACTGCTCCTCGCCGTCGCCGTTGAACACGGTGACGAAACTGTCGGCGACGGTGGCGACGTCCCCGGTCTTGCCCGCGTCGGTCGTCTTGGTGTTGAGCGCGCCCGTCACCGATCCCGCGACGGCGACATTGCCGCTGGCGTCGACCGCGATGGCGTATCCGCTGGCCGTCGACGCCGCGCCCAGGGTCCGTGTCGCCACCAGTCGCCCGGCGGTGTCGTACTTCATCAGGGCGACGTCCTGGACGCCTTTGATCGGCTGGTGCTCGCCGCCGGAGGTGACGTCGGCCACCAGCCACAGAGACCCGTCCGGCCCCACGGCGCTCGCCCTGACAGCGGCGATGCCCTCGGGCAGCTTCTCCTGTGACAGACGCCCGTCAACCCACTGGGTCTCGCCGACGTTGCCGCCGGTGGGGGCGGGGGCCGTGCCGCCGTCGGACTGGAACTTGAGCAGCTGGTTGACGCCGGCCGTGCCCGACCCCTGCACCACATAGACGGCGTCCGACCGGTCGGCGGCCGTGAACCCGACCGTCTCGGTGGATGTGCCCCGGATCGCCAGGGCCCAGCGGTCCGGGCCGGCCGGCAGGGTCACGGGCTTGCCGTTGACCTGGACCGTCCGGGCCTCGGCCTTGATCTGGTCGCGCCCGATCCGGGTCTGGAACCCGCCCGCCTCCAGCTTGCCGTTGATGTGGGTCAGGACCGCGTCCATCGTCCGGGGCGTCGCGCCCAGGTCGGCCAGATCGATCGGAACCGTCGTGGTCGCGCTGCCCAGCCCCTGCGGCACGCGGATGGTGATCGAGAACCGGGTGTCGCCGGCGAAGGCCGCGACAGGCGTGTCCAGCGATCCTTCATGGACCGGCCCGGTGATGGAGTTGGCGCTGTCGCGGGGCACGGCGCCGGTCGTCTTGGACAGGGACGAGGACGTGCCCTGAACGAGCCGCAACCCTTCCAGTTCGGTCTTGCCGACATAGGCGCTGATTTCGGCAAGGCCGCTCGCGAATCGCTTCTGGACCAGGCCCAGGTCGGTGTTGCCCAGGCCCTTGACCGAGGCCCGGTTGGTCAGGGCGTTCAGCGTCTCCAAGCCCCGGTACAGGGCGAACAGCTTGGCGTAATCGGCCGAGGCGCCGCGCACATCGACGGGCGCGGCGTCCTCGTTGATGAACTTGCGCCCGCCCAGGGCCCCGCGCACCAGGGCGTCCGGGGCGGGGGCGGTGGCCTGCGCCTGGGTGCTCCATGGCGCGGTCGGCTGGCGCTGGCGCGTGATCGCCGAGGTGAAGGCGGCCGAGGTCGTGGGATCATAGGTCCCCCCGAACAATCCCAACAGATAGCCGTTGTTGACGGTCACGGACTCCTCCGGTCGGAACCATGGACCCGCGGACTCAACGGGGCCTTAACGTCCGGGTGAGGAACGATATCGGACGAATCATGTTCTGCTCTCGCCAGACAGGAGCGAGATCATGATCTTCCCGACGTCGATTCTTCAGTCCCTGCTTGCGCTGTATGGCCTCGCGCCACGGCCCCAAACCACGCGGCGCCGCCCCGCCCCGGTCCTGATCGGAAGCCAGCGCCCGCGCTGGCGCTAGGCGTTTACTGGAACAGCGACAGGATGATCTGTGGCGACTGGTTGGCGATCGACAGGGCCTGAGCGCCCAGCTGCTGCTGTACCTGCAGGGCCTGCAGTCGCGCGCTTTCCTTGGCCAGGTCGGCGTCCACCAGATTGCCGATTCCGGATTCCAGCGTATCGGTCAGCTTGGAGACGAAGGTCGTGTGTGCCGCGATCTGCTTGGCCTGGGCCCCGATATCGCCCAGCGACTTGTTCAGGGCGGTGATCGAGTCGTCCAGCTTGTTGAGCGCCGTCGTCGCTCCGGTGACCGTCAGCAGGCTGTCCGCCAGACCCAGCGAGATGATCGATCCACTGAGCGACAGATCCTTGGACGACAGGGTGATGAACGATGTCGCGTCCGCGTTGGCCAGGAACTTCAGTCCGTTGGTCAGCGAGCCGTCCAGGATGTTGCCACCGTCGAACGCGGCGTTCTCGACCGCCGACGAGATGGCGCGCAGCAGGGCCTTGAAGTCTGCGTCCAGCAGTTCGCGGGACTGGGTCTTGAGTGACGTGTCCTTGGCCGCGACCACCTTTTCCTTGAGCTGGTTCAGCAGGTCCGAGATCGATTCGCCGGCCGCGAGCGCCACGTCCGCGATCGATGTGGCGCGATCCAGGCTCTGGCGCACGGCCGAAAGGGCGCTGGTGTCGGCCCGCTGTTGCTGTGCGATGGCCCAGATGGCGGCGTTGTCCTTGGCGCCCTGGACCTTCAGTCCGGTCGAGATCCGGCTCTGCACGCCAGAGAGGTTCTCATTGGTTCGCGCCAGGTTCTGCAGCGCGATGGCGGCGGACGCATTGGTGTGAACGCTGTTGGTCATAGGTCTTCTAGCCCCGGATTCTCTCTCCGACGCTAGGCGTTAACCATGAGCGTATGGTTAACGCGGTCTCGCCGCGTCGGGCGGGCCCGCGCGGGTCAGAAGCCTGGGGTCCGAACGCCGCGATCAGGCGTTGGTGTCGATCAGGGCCCCGGCGGCATAGCCTCCACTCTGGGACAGCTTCAGCACCTCCTCGCGGGGGAACTGGCGGACGACCTCACCGGTCGCGCTGTCCAGGGTCTTGTAGACATAGCTCCCGATGGTCGGGCCTTCCTCGATGATCAGGCGATACCTGGCGGCGAGTTCGGCGTCCTTCGAGGGGCGTCCCTGGTTGAAGTCTCCACCGGCCGTCGCAGCCGATGCGGCGGGGACGGGGTTCGGGACGATCGCTATCTTGCTGGCATTGGTGTCCATGGCTCCTCACGCCGGGAGGTCGGCGTTCCCTGGGAACGGTCGGGCGGGACCGAAGCCCCGCCCTTCCATTTCGGTTATCGGAACAGGCCGAGCAGGATCGAGGTCGAGGAGTTAGCGATCGACAGAGCCTGCACACCCAGCTGTTGCTTGGTTTGCAGCGACTGCAGTCGCGCGCTTTCCTTGGCCAGATCCGCGTCGACCAGGTTGCCCACGCCGTTCTCCAGAGCGTCGGAGAGCTTGCCGACGAAGGTGCGGTGGGTTTCCAGCGACTTGGCGCCCGTGCCCAGGCGAGCCAGGGACGCCGAGACGCGGTCGATCGAAGCGTTGACCAGGCCCAGGGCCGTGGTCGCCAGCGTCGAGGTGCCGATGGTGGTGGTTGCGGCGACCGTGTTGATGGTCCCGCCCAGACGCAGATCCTCGTCATTGACGGTGATCGTCGAGCCGGTCGTGTTCGCCAGGGCGCGATAGCCGGCGGTGTTGGAACCGTTCAGCAGGTTGACGCCGTTGAAGCTGGCGTTGGTGACCACCGTGGTGATCTGGTCGCGGATGGCCTTGAAGTCTTCGTTCAGAGCGCTGCGGGCAGCGGTCGTCAGCGAAGCGTCCGTGGCGGCCAGGGCCTTTTCCTTCAGTTGCAGGAGCAGGTCCGAGACCGATTCGCCGGCGGCCAGGCTGACGTCCACGGCGGAGGTGCCGCGATCCAGGCTGTCCTTGACGGCGTTCAGCGCCGAGATCTCACCGCGCTGGCCCTGGGCGATGGCCCAGATGGCGCCGTTGTCCTTGGCGGAGTTGACCTTCTTGCCCGTGTTGATCCGGGACTGGACGGTGTCCAGTTCCTTGTTCGTGGCCTGGAGGTTCTGCAGGGCGATAAGGGCGCCCGAGTTCGTGTTCACGCTGTTCAGCGCCATGACGAAAGTCCTTGTTTCAAGGTGTCCGACCGTCATTTTGACCGTCGGGGGCATTTTGCCCGGCGGGTTCGAAGCAATGCCCGCGCCAGGAGCGGGCTTTCCAGCGCACCGTCGAAGTCATTGAAAAAACTTCGGTACCTTGCCTTAACCATGCTTCTCACCCGGCAAATTGTGCCGGGCCAGAGCGTCTGCGGCAGGATTTGCCGGGCAGCGGGCACCTTGTGCCGGGCGAAGAGGCGGCTTCGCGGTTGACGGGGCGACCCCGCGCGGGGTTATTGAGCCCGAAACTCCTGTCGAGCCCGCTTCATGCAACTTCCCAACGACAACCGCGTGATCCTGGCTGTCGGCGCGTGCCTGGCGATCCTCGCCGCTGTGGTCCTGGCGCTCCTGTTCATGGGCGGCAGTGGCGAAGACAGGAAGGCCTCGACCGAGGAGCCGGACACGACCACCGGCCTGACGGTCGATGTGGCGGACGCGCCGGAGCTCCAGCCCTCTCGTGAACTGCGATGCTTCGTCGACGGCCAGTTCGTCGGCATGGCGACCCTGGCGAACTGCGCGGAACGGAACGGGCTGGCGACGGACGGCCTGGATGTGGGTCTCGACGCCAGCGGCAATCTCGCGGCCGCGCCGACGGCCTCCTTCGCGCCGCCGCCGGCGCTGCCCGCGACCGACTTGGGCGAGGGCAACCCCGAACCCGTCGAGGCGACGGGCGGGCAAAATCCCCAGCCGGCCCAGGCCTCTCGCGCGCAACAGGCCGGCGGCGCGCCCTGCCTTCGCTATGTGGGCTCGGAGTGGCGGCAGCTGTCGGGCGGTCTCAGCCTGAACGAATGCGTCCAGGCCTTGTACGCCGGGACCTGCGTCCGGCCGGGCGAGGCCCAGTATGGTCGCCACGGCAATCTGACCTTGCGGCTGGTCCCGCGGCGGGTCGAACAGTCGAACGACAACACCCGCTTCCGTGTCCTGGCGGACCAGGACCGCGGATGCCAGTTCCCGAGCCTGCGCTGATGCTCCGCCCGGGAACCCTCGCGGTTGTCGTCGCCCTCGCCGGTCTGTCGGCCTGCGCGGAACAGGTCCAGGCCCCGCGTGAGCCTGGCGTCTGCTATGCGATGACCCGACCGGACGGCGAGGTCGCCTTCAACGTGGTCGCCCGCGACCAGCCCCAGATCGAGTTCTGCGCCGCGCGCCTGGAAGAGATGCGGCTGCGCTTCCTCCGACTGGGCGGAACGACTCGCGAAGTCACGGGTGCCTTCCAGGGGCAGTTCATCTTCGTGGACGCGCGCGGCGTCTCGTTCAGCCGGTCGCTGGACGGCGCGCGGTTCTTCGCCCTGGCGCGGACCGGCGACGGCCGCCTGGCCATGCCGGGTGCCATCCAGAGCGACATCGACGTCCTGGGTGTCGTCACCGAGGCGGAGGCTCCCGCCTTCCCGGGCGCGCCCGGGAACTGACGACGCCCGGACTGGAACACAACCAGAACATCTGTTAACGATTTCACAGCGGGGCCCTCGGGCCTGAATTCCCAAAAGAGAGAACGAGCGTCATGGCGGGCAGCGTCAACAAGGTCATCCTGGTCGGCAATCTGGGCCGCGATCCCGAAATCCGGTCCACCCCGAACGGCGATCGCATCGCCAACCTGTCGATCGCCACGTCCGAGACCTGGCGCGACAAATCCTCGGGCGAGAAGAAGGAAAAGACCGAGTGGCACCGGGTCGCCATCTTCAACGACAACATCGTCAAGGTGGTCGAGAACTATGTGAAGAAGGGCACCACGGTCTATATCGAGGGCCAGCTCCAGACCCGCAAATGGACCGACCAGCAGGGTGTCGAGAAATACACGACCGAGATCGTCGTCGGCCGCTTCAATGGCCAGCTGACCCTGCTGGGCGGGCGCAACGAGAACGCCGGCGGCGGTCGCTCCAGCGACGACGACTACGCTTCCGGCTTCCAGACCGGTGGCGCGAACAAGCCGTCCGGCCCGCGCGAGAGCTACGACCTCAACGACGACATCCCGTTTTAGTCGTCAGTCCCAGACCGCGTCGGAGAAGTGCGTCAGGATTGTCTTGTCGGCGGTCAGCAGCTTCGCGCCGTCCGCGATCGCTGCCGCCGTGACCAGACGGTCGATGGGATCGCGCGTCCATGACAGAGCGCGCGCGGCCTGAACCACGTCTGCGTACGGTGTTCGCGCGATCGCCAGGTCGCCGACCCGGCTCGCATCGGCCAGGACGCGGTCGGGCGGCACTCTGATCCGCCGGATCTCGTGAAGAACTTCGAGTTCGAGGATCACGGCAGGCGAAATCACCCAGGCATGTTTCGCCGCAAGCCGAAACGCCTGCTCGCCCAGGATCTTGGCGCGCCTCTGCGCGAGCCACAGCAGGACGTTCGTGTCCAGATGAACGACCAGGTCAGTTGTCCTCCGGCGTCCATTCGAAATGGCGTCCGTCGGTGATGTCGCCTGGATCGTAGTCTGCCCAATCTTCACGCACACCGCTGGAGAGCGCGGCTTGGAACTTCCGGTGATGTTCAGTCAGCCGATCCTCCGGCGCTTGGATGGCCGTGAGCGTCAAAACCTGTCCCCGGCGACGCACGCGGATTTCCTCACCTCGGGACAGGCGATCCAGCACCTTGAAAAGGTCCTTCCGCAGGTCTGTGGCGGTGATCTCCAGCATATGTACATGTGTGAGGTCGAAACATGTACATGTCAATGGAAACGCCCTGTCACCCAGTGTGACGCGCTATCGCGGGCGGGACATGTCATGACCCGCCCGTGCCCACCGTCCCTGACAAGCCCCACAGTCCGCTGACCCTGCTGGAGATCGGGGCGATCATAGCGGTGGTGGTGATCTGGGGGGCCAACAATGCCGCCGCCAAGGTGGCGACCGAGACCCTGCCGCCTCTCCTGACCGGTGCGTTGCGCTTCATGATCGCGGCGCTGTGCCTCGTGCCATTCGTGCGGCCCCCGTTTCCCAACTGGAAGAGCCTGCTCCTGATCGTCCTGATCGGCGGGCCCCTGCATTACGGCCTGATCTACATCGGCTTCTCTCTGGCCGATGACGTCAGCCCGGCCTCGGTCGCCGCCCAGTTGTGGATCCCGTTCACGGCCCTTTTTGCCTTCCTGCTGCTGGGCGAGCGCCTGTCGCGCGCGGCCCTGCTGGGACTGGTCATCGCCCTCGTCGGCGTCGCGTGGATGGCGGCCGACCCCCATGCCCTGCATGACTGGGCCGCGATCCTGGTGGTCATCGGGGCCAGCGCGGCCTGGGCCATGACGACCGTCATCGCCCGACGCACAACCTCCATCCCGCCGTTGAAGATGCAGGGTCTGCTGGCGCTGGTGACGCTACCGACCCTCGCCTTCGGCTCGGCAGTGTTCGAGACCGGCCAGGTCGAGGCGGTGCGCGCGGCGACCCCCCTGGTCTGGGGGACCCTGCTCTGGGCCGGGCTGGTGTCTTCGGTCTGCGCCACGACCCTGGTCTTCTGGCTGGTACAGAGACGCGAGGCCGGGCGGGTGACGCCCTATTTCCTCGCCACGCCCGTGGTGTCCATCGCCATAGGCTGGGGCTTTCTGGGCGACGTCCTCACCGTCCAGATCCTGACCGGCGCCGCCTTGACCATGGGCGGTGTCGGCGTGGTGGCCCTGGCGGAGCGCGGCCTCAGGGCCGGCGCCGCCAAGGCTTGAGCGGTCCGATCAGCCGGCGGCCATGACCCCGCAGGCCACCCGGTCGCCAGCGCCGCCGATCGGCTGGCTGCCATGGTCGTCGGCATTGGCGTGGATCACGATGGCCGAGCCGTCCGCGTCCCACAGCCACTGACCCGGGCCGGCGTCGGCGATGCGGGCGCGGGTGGTGAAGACCTCGGCGTTGACGCTCCCGTCCGGGGCCGCGTGGATGTTGGGCAGGTCGCCGTCGTCGGGACCCATGGCATTCAGCAGGCCGTGGGGCGCGGCGGGCTCGCCGTGGTTCACATGGGCACCGGCCGAGGTGAAGGGGGCGGCGCATTCGCCCACCGCGTGGATATGAACCCCGTGCCAGCCGGGGGTCAGGCCGGTCGCCTCGATTCGGATCAACAGGCCCGTCGCGCCCTGACGGAACACCGCCCGTCCGACCCGCGCGCCCGTGCCGCTGATCAGGGTCGCCTCGCCGAAATCACCGGGCGTCGCGCGCATCATCTGGGCGCCGGGGGCCATGCTGGCGCATGCGGCCAGAGGCGTCAGGGCGAGGGCGGCGAGGAGGGCGGCGGTCGGCGTCACGGAGCGCATGGTTTCATCCTTCTACGGAGGGGCGCGGGGCCATCGAACGACGGCGCGAAACTTTGCCTAACAGGCCCCCGGATGCTAGAAAACGTGACAGAGGATCACGTTCCGATTCCGGCTGACTGAGCCCCGATTTCCTTGACTGACGAACCCATCGACGACGCCCTGCCGCCTGCCAGCGGAGGCGGCTCCGGCCCCTATGATTCGGGCGACATCTCCGTGATCACGATCGAGGACGAGCTGAAACGCTCCTACCTCGACTACGCCATGAGCGTCATCGTCAGCCGCGCCCTGCCGGACGCGCGCGACGGCCTGAAGCCCGTGCATCGCCGCATCCTGTATTCGATGCACGACCTGAACATGACGCCGGACCGGTCGTACTCAAAGTGCGCCCGCGTGGTCGGCGACGTGCTGGGCCGGCTGCACCCCCATGGCGACGCCTCGGTCTATATGGCCCTGGTCCGCATGGCCCAGCCGTTCTCGATGGGGCTGATGCTGGTCGACGGCCAGGGCAATTTCGGCTCGGTCGACGGCGATATGCCCGCCTCCATGCGATACACCGAGGCCCGGATGGCCCCGGCGGCGACGGCGCTCCTGGCCGACATCGACAAGGACACCGTCGATTTCCAGCCGAACTACGACGAAAAGGAACTGGAGCCGGTCGTCCTGCCGGCCCGGATCCCGAACCTGCTGGTCAATGGCGCGGGCGGCATCGCCGTCGGCATGGCCACCAACATTCCGCCTCATAACCTGGGCGAGGTGATTGACGCCTGCGTGGCCCTGCTGGACGATCCGGATGTCTCGGATGACGCCCTGTTGGACCTCGTCCCCGGCCCGGACTTCCCGACGGGCGGCGAGATTCTGGGTCGGACAGCGCCTCGTAACGCCCTGCGCGAGGGCCGGGGTTCGGTGGTCGTGCGCGGCGTCGCCTCCATCGAGACCATCCGCAAGGACCGCGAGGCCATCGTCGTCACCGAACTGCCGTTCCAGGTCAACAAACAGACCCTGATCGAGCGGATCGCCGAAATGGTCCGCGAGAAGCGTCTGGAGGGGATCTCCGACGTCCGCGATGAATCCGACCGTTCCGGCATGCGGATCGTCATCGAGCTGAAGCGTGACGCGTCCGGCGACGTCATCCTGAACCAGCTGTGGCGCTACACCGCCATGCAGTCCTCGTTCGGCGTCAACATGCTGGCGCTGAACCACGGCCGGCCCGAGCAGATGGGCCTCCGGAAACTGCTCGAGGTGTTCCTCGACTTCCGCGAAGAGGTCGTGGTCCGCCGCACCAAGTTCGAACTGGCCAAGGCCCGCGACCGGGGACACGTCCTGGTCGGTCTCGCCGTCGCCGTGGCCAATATCGACGACGTCATCCACATCATCCGCTCGTCCGCCGATCCCGCCGAGGCGCGCGAGCGGTTGCAGGCACAGTCCTGGCCCGTCGGCGACATGATCGCCCTGGTCGAACTGATCGCCGATCCGCGCAGCGTGCTGATCGACGGCGACAAGCTGAACCTGACCGACGAACAGGCCCGCGCCATCCTGGCCCTGACGCTGTCGCGTCTGACCGGCCTCGGTCGCGACGACATCTTCGGCGAGGCGCGGGGCCTGGCCGACACCATCCAGGGCCATCTGACCATTCTGTCGGACCGGGCCAACATCCTGGCCATCATCCGCGAGGATCTGCTCGCAGTGAAATCCGAGTTCGCCGTGCCGCGCCGGACGACGATCGGCGAGGGCGACTTCGAGCTGGAAGACGAGGACCTGATCCCGCGCGAGGACATGGTCGTGACCGTGACCCATGGCGGCTACGTCAAGCGTGTCGCTCTGAACGCTTATCGGACCCAGCATCGCGGCGGCAAGGGCAAGTCCGGCATGACGATGAAGGACGAGGACGCCGTCGTCGGCGTCTTCTCCGCCTCGACCCACACGCCAGTCCTGTTCTTCGCCACCAACGGCAAGGCCTACAAGCTCAAGGTCTGGCGTCTGCCGCTGGGCGCTCCGACCTCGCGCGGCAAGGCCTTCGTCAACCTGCTGCCGATCGAGCCGGGCGACTCGATCATGAACGTCCTGCCCCTGCCCGAGGACGAGGCGACCTGGGGCGACTACGACATCATGTTCGCCACCCGCTCGGGCGACGTGCGCCGCAACAAGCTCAGCGACTTCGCCACGGTCAACCGCGCCGGCAAGATCGCGATGAAGTTGGAGGACGGCGACCACATGGTGGGCGTTGCGCTCTGCACCGCCGAGGACGACGTCCTGCTCACCACCGCCGGCGGTCGCGCCATTCGCTTCAAGGCCGACGACGTTCGCGTCTTCAAGGGTCGGGATTCGACCGGCGTGCGCGGTGTCCGCCTTCAGGGCGACGACGCCGTCATCTCCATGGCCATTCTCGGCCGGGTCGACGCCACGCCCGAGGAACGCTCGGCCTACGTCAAACACGCCAACGCCATGCGCCGCGCGGCGGACGGCGAGGACGACACGGCGGTCGTGGAGGCCGACGACGAGGCCGAGGTCACGGCCGACGCCCCCATCTCGCCCGAACGCATCGCCGCCCTGGGCGCGGCCGAGCAGTTCATCCTGACCGTCACCGACACCGGCTTCGGCAAGCGATCCTCGGCCTATGAATACCGCCGCACCGGTCGGGGCGGGCAGGGGCTGACGGCTCATGGCCTGGGCGGTCGCGCGGGCACCCGCCTGGCGGCGGCCTTCCCGGTCGAGGAGTCGGACGATCTCCTGCTGGTCACCTCCAGCGGCCAGATGATCCGCACTCCGGTCGAACAGGTCCGCATCGTCGGCCGCTCATCGCAAGGCGTCACCATCTTCCGCACGGCCGAGGGCGAGAAGGTCGTCTCGGTCGAACGTCTGGCGGATACGGGCGGTGATGACCCCTCCGAGGTCGAGGGTGACGGCGAGGACTGAACCCTCTCCCAGAGGGAGAGGGCTTGAGCGCACGGCGGCGAAGCCATCGTTCTTGCGCGAAAGGGTGAGGGGTCATGCCCTCACCCTTTCGCACCGTAACCCCTCACCCTTTCGGCTAAGCCGCATCGCTGCGCTCTGCGAGCCTCAAGCCCTCTCCCTCTGGGAGAGGGGCGCATGACCTCGATCCACATCGACGGCCTGCCTCCCAGCGAGGCCGATCTCCATTACCTCGCGCTGGTGAACTACGGGGCCTACACCTCCTTCCGTGTGGAGGCGGACGGCGTTCGCGGTCTCGACCGGCATCTGGCGCGGCTCATCGCCAACGCCGGGGAGCTGTTCGGAGCGGCGGTCGAGACGGACCGGCTGCGGGATCTCATGCGTACCGCCCTCGGCGATCGACGTGACGCCTGGCTTCGGATCAGCGTCTTCTCACCCGAGATCTGGGCGCGTCTGCCCTCCAGCCGGGTCCAGCCCAAGGTGATGACGACGGTCTCGCCGCCTCCGCCACCGCTGGCCGAGAGCGTCCGGGTCCGGGTCCAGACCTATGGCCGCGACGCCGCCCACATCAAGCACACGGCGACCTTTCCCCTGATCCGCGCCCGGCGGCTGGCCCGCGATGCGGGTTTCGACGACGCGCTGTTCGCTGACGCGGGTGGGTTGATCTCCGAGGGCAGCCTGTGGAACGTCGGCTTTCTCGAGGGCGACACCGTGGTCTGGCCTCAGGCACCGATGCTGGCGGGCGTGGCTCAGGCACTGATCGACCACGGCCTGGGGGGGCAGGGGATGCGGTCGGTAACCCGGCCCGTCCGTGTGCCGGACCTCGACCGTTTCGACGGTGCCTTCCTGTGCAACAGCGCCACCCCGGCCTGCGCGATCACGGCGATAGGCGATCGGGCGTTCGACACCGATCCAGCCCGAATCGAGGTGCTGGCCCGCGCCTGGGCCTCCGCCCCGCTTCAGCCGATCTAGGTGGCCGTCTTGATGCGGTTGCCGTCGTCCAGCAGCACGACGGTCGGCGACCACTGGCGCGCCTCTTCAGCCGGCAGCTGGCCATAGGTGACCACGATCACCTTGTCGTTCTTCTGCACCAGCCGCGCCGCAGCGCCGTTCACGCCGATCACCTTGGACCCGCGCGGGGCCTCGATCGCATAGGTGGTGAAGCGCGCCCCGTTGGTGATGTTCAGCACATCGACCTGCTCGTGCGGAAAGATACCGGCGGCGTCCAGCAGATCGCCGTCGATGGCGATCGAGCCTTCGTAGTCGAGATCGGCCTGGGTCACCGTCGCGCGGTGCAGCTTGGCCTTCATCAGGGTGACCAGCATGGGGAGTGCGGTCCAGTCGTGACGCGGGGCGATCGGCCCCCGCTCGCAGGCGGCTCATATAGGGATTTCGACGGCTGCCATCAATCGCGATGCTGCGCCGCGTCACGAGTGGATCAGTTCGCGACCACCCAGCCGCCGGCTGAGGCCTCTCGCGCCTGGGCGTTGGTGGGACGGGCGATCAAGCCCGACTGGGTGATCCAGACCTCATAAGCGCCGCCGTCGGTCATCGGCATATAGGCGCCCGATCCGTACAGGGTGTCGACCGCATCGACGTAGCGGCGATACTTGCGGGCCGTATCCCAAACGGAAAGCGACCAGGGCAGGCCGTCCGGATCGGCGGCGTCGCTTGACAGTGCGTGGACGCTGCGCGCGCCAGTCCGCTCCTGCTCGATGGTCTGGTAACGGCCTGACAGCCGATCCAGCCGATACTGGCTGTCCAGCCCCAGGACGTTGGCCCACGGCTTCCATCGCAGGACCTGGGCCTCCATGCGCCATTCGTCGCCATGCACCGGATAGACCGCTGTGCGCTCGGCGCGCTCGCCTTCGGCGGGCTGGGTCACGGTGACCTCGAAATACTGGGGGGCCAATTGGCGGCTGGTGATGGTCGCCACCGGTCGCTCATAGGTCAGCCGGGCATAGGTCTGGGCGTTCTGACCCAGCAGGGCCGCCGTCGTCGCCGCGGCGAGCAGCAGGCCACCGCCCGCGGTTCCGAACAGACCGCTCAGAATCCGTCCCTTGAACAGGCCGACCAGGCTGGAAATCAGCCACAGTCCGCCCAATACGGCCACGGCCGCAGGCAGTATCCACCACCACCAGACCATCGATCCCTCCCGAAACGGCACAGCTGATTAACTTAATGCTTTCACCCTGCACAGGTTGCGCCGGAAATGGCCAAGCTGGACACCTGACGGGCGACCGCTAAAGCACTGCGACGATGCGCACGGCTTTGGCGGACCTCATTGACCGGATCGACCGGTTCGCGCGTCAGCGCACGCTGGGGCGCTCGATCGTCCTGGCGCTTGCCATCGCGATGACGGCCCTTCTGGTGGCCAATTTCAGCACCTTCATCCTGGTGCAGCGCACCGCCCAGTTCAACGAGCGCGTCGACGCCCAGTGGCAGGCGCGTCGATCGGGCCGGCTGCTGCTGCTGAATCTCAAGGACGCCGAGACCTCCCACCGGGGCTATCTGCTGACCGGCCGGCCGGATTTCCTGCTGGAGTACCGCGGTGCCCTGACCGCCCACGAGGCGATGCTGGAAGAGTTCCGTCGCCAGATCGCCGTCGACAATCCAGGTGCCGCCGAGGCCGAGGAGGTCACGCGTCTTTCGCGCGAGAAGATCGCCGAGATGAACCAGGTGTTGGAGCTTTTCCGCGCGGGTCGAGCTCCGGATGCGATCGCTCAGGTCAGGGGAGGGCAGGGCCAGGCCCTGATGCGCGAACTGGACGAGGCCCTGACCGACGTCGATCGGCGAATGGGGTCGGAGATCGCCCAGGCCACGGCCCGGTCGGAGGGCTCGGCCGCCTTCACCAGCGTCGTGAACGCCATCGCGGGTCTGCTGATCCTGATCCTGGCCGGGATCGTGTTCCTGTTGGTGCGCCGTTACCTCGAGGATCTGCGGGCCTCGCAGGCCGCACTCGACCGGGTCAATGCCGGGCTGGAGGAGACGGTGCGCGCCCGAACCGCTGCCCTCACGCGCGCCAATGAAGAGGTGCAGCGCTTCGCCTATATCGTCAGTCACGACCTGCGCTCGCCCCTGGTCAATGTGATGGGCTACACCGCCGAGCTGGAGCAGGCCGGCAAGGCCATCGACCTGCAGATGACCAAGGTCGAGACCCTGGCCCCGGACCTGATCGAGAGCGATGCGCTGAGGGCGACGCGCGAGGACATCCCCGAGGCGGTCGGCTTCATCCGTGCCTCGACCGAGAAGATGGACCGGCTGATCAACGCCATTCTGAAGCTGTCGCGCGAGGGCCGTCGCACCCTGACGCCGGAGACGCTGGACATGACCGTCATGGTCCGCCGCATCGCCGACAGCGTCGCCCACCAGCTGGGTCAGGCGGACGCCGAGATCGTGATCGACGATCTGCCCGAACTTGAGAGTGATCGCCTGTCCGTCGAACAGGTGGTCGGCAATCTGATCGACAACGCCGTCAAGTATCTGGACCCAAAGCGGCCGGGCCATATCGAGGTTCGCGGTCGCGACGTGCCCGGCGGCTGGGTCGAATACGAGATCATCGACAACGGTCGTGGCATCTCGGACCGGGACCACGAACGCATCTTCGAGCTGTTCCGCCGCGCGGGCCGCCAGGATCAACCCGGCGAGGGGCTGGGCCTTGCATTCGTGCGCAACAGCGTTCGCCGTCTGGGCGGCGAAGTGGCGGTCGAGTCCGTTCTCGGCGAAGGCTCGACTTTCCGTCTGAAATTTCCCAAACGCCTGATCCTCGACGAGGCCGGAGACCCCCTGTGAGCAACCCTGTGAAGATCGTCATGGTCGAGGACGACCATGGCCACGCCAAGCTGATCGAAAAGAACATCCGCCGGGCGAACATCTCCAACGAGATCGCCCACTTCGACACCGGACAGGGCGCGCTGGACCACCTTTTTTCGGCCGAATCCCTCGCCAATGGGCCGCTGCTGATCCTGCTGGACCTCAACCTGCCCGACATGCAGGGAACCGACATCCTGGCCGAGGTCAAGCGCGACGAGCGGCTGAAGCGCGCGCCGGTCGTCGTCCTGACCACCACCGACGACAAGGTCGAGATCCAGCGCTGCTACGACCTGGGCTGCAATGTCTACATCACCAAGCCCGTCGATTATGAGAGCTTCGCAGCCGCCATCCGCCAGCTGGGCCTGTTCCTGTCGGTGATGCAGGCCCCGGTGATCGAATGACGCCAGACCGGCCGCCCATCCGGCTGCTCTACATCGACGACGACCGCGGCCTGTCGCGGCTCGTGCAGAAGGAACTCGGCCGCCACGGCTATGAGGTGACGCTCGCGCCAGACGGCGACGCGGGGCTGGATCTGCTGAACGACGGCATTTTCGACATCATCGCGCTGGACCACTACATGCCCGGTCGCGAGGGCCTGGACGTCCTGCCGTGCATTCTGGACCGCGCCGCGCCCCCGCCGGTGGTCTATGTGACCGGGGCCCAGGAAGGCCGGATCGCTGTCGCCGCCCTGCGGGCCGGGGCCGCCGATTATGTGATCAAGGACGTGTCCGAGGACTTCACGGCCCTGCTTCGCTCGGCCCTCGAGGACGCCCTCCTGCGCCGCCGTCTGGAGCGCGAGAACGAGGAAGCCCAGGAGCTGGTGCGCCTCGCCCGCGACCGGGCCGAGGCCATGCTGCGCGAGGTCAATCACCGCGTCGGCAACTCCTTGCAGCTGGTGTCCAGCTTCATGTCGCTGCAACAGCGCCACCTGACCGACGAGGGCGCGCGCGCGGCCCTGCGCGAAGCCCAGGCCCGCATCGAGGCCGTCGCCCACGTCCATCGCCGCCTCTACACCTCCGGCGACATGGAGAATGTCGAGATGGACGCCTATCTCGAAGGGCTGGTCGACGAGCTGTGCAAGTCCCTGGGCCCCGACGGTTCCGCGCCCAACATCACCTTGCAGGCCGCGTCGATCTGGGTCCCGACCGATCAGGCCGTCTCGCTGGGCGTCGTCGTCACCGAACTGGTCACAAACGCCGTGAAATACGCCTATGGGCCGGGGCAGGGGGGCGAAATCCGCGTCATCCTGCAGCCCGACGCCACGGGCCGGCGCGCCATCCTGACCGTCGAGGACGACGGCCCGGGCCTCGGCGACGGCAAGCCCAAGGGCACGGGCCTGGGCGGCAAGATCATCACCGCCATGGCCTCCGGTCTGCGCTCCGCCGTGGAGTTCGACGGCGCGCACAAGGGCGTCCGCGCCCGGCTGGCCTTCGACCTGTGACGCCCGCGCTGCAGTTCGGTCGGGCCGAAGCCGGCGTCGGGTATCTCGTCCGGCCGACCGCTTTCGGCCTCGTTTTTCACGACGAGAGGCTGGCCTGCGTTCGCGTGACCCGGGACGCGCCCTACCACGACCTGCCGGGCGGCGCGGTCGATGGCGACGAGACCGAAGAGCAGGCCCTGGTCCGAGAGTTTCTGGAAGAGACCGGCATGACCGTCGCGCCCGTCGAACGGATCGTCGAGGCGGGCCAGTATTTTCGCAAGTCCGACGGTCAGCCGGTCAGCAACGTCGGCGGCGTGTGGATCGCCCGGATGATCGCGCTGGAGCCCGCCCGCAAGGTCGAGGCCGACCACGAACTGGTCTGGCTGCATCCCCACACCGCCCTGGCCGAGTTGCGCCACGAGGCCCACGCCTGGGCGGTCGCCGCCTGGCTGCGTCGCTGAGACGAAGCGCCACCATACGGAACGGCGGCGCTCCAGGATCGCTCTTTCTGTCGAAGCGCGATCATTCCGGTCGTGTGACCCTCAGGAGATCATCATGGCTGATCATGACCGCATCGAAGGCGCCGCCAAACAGGTCGGCGGGTCCATCAAGGAAGGTCTCGGCAAGCTGACCGGCGACGAGAAGCTGAAGGCCGAAGGCCGCGCCGACAAGGTCGAAGGCAAGGTCCAGAACACCGTCGGTGGTGTGAAGGACAGCCTCAAGGGCGACGGCCGCCACTAGGCGCCTCCTTCAAGCCAAAGAAAAGGCCGCGTCCCTCTGGGACGCGGCCTTTGTCGTTCTCGGGGGCGATGCCGCCTATTCGATGTCTTCGTTCAGCAGGCCGACCTTGAAGAAGCCGTTCTCCTGCAGCGTGTTCATGACTTCCATGAACTGCTCGTATTTCACTTCAGGCTGGGCGCGCACGAACACGCGCTCCTCGGTGCAGCCCCGGCCGGTGGGGTTGCCCAAGGCGGCGCAGACGTCGGCCGGCAGGGTCTCGATCGCGCTCTGGGCGTCGGCGATGAAGATCGAACCGGTTTCCTGGATGGTGATGTAGACGGGCTCGACCGGCTCGTCCGACGCCGGCGGCGTGGCGGGCGGCAGGTCCAGCTTGATCGACACGGTGGCCAGCGGCGCGGCGACCATGAAGATGATCAGCAGCACCAGCATGATGTCGACGAACGGCGTGACGTTGATCTCGCTGTTCTGGGAGATGGTCTTGCCACCTTGTCCACCGGGTCCCGAAAGCTTGGCGCCCATGTCTGGTCGTCTCCATCTGGCCCGGCGCTCGCGGCTCGGGCGTGTTCAAGGCTTCGAACGGTTCTTGGCGTCTGAGGCCGGGCTTGTAAAGCGGTCTCGGGCGTAACCCGGTTCCGCCAGCCGTTGTTTTCGCGCGGCCGGCGAAGTCCTAGCCCTTGGCCAGCTTCAGGAACCGCTCGACCAGGGCCGGATCGCTCTTGAACGCGCCGGTGAACCGCGTGGTGATGGTCGACACATGGCGGTGATGCACGCCGCGCGTCGTCATGCACTGGTGCTCCGCGTCGATCAGCACGGCGACGCCGGCCGGGTTCAGATTGCTCTCCAGAGCCGCGGCGATCTCCTGGGTCAGCGTCTCCTGGGTCTGCAGACGCTTGGAGAAAATCTCGACCACGCGCGCGATCTTGGAGATGCCGACGACCTTCTCGGTCGGCAGATAGGCGACATAGGCCTTGCCCAGGAAGGGGGCCATGTGGTGCTCGCAGTGGCTCTCGACCTCGATGTCGCGCAGCAGCACCATGTCGTCATAGCCCTGGACGTCCTCGAACGTCCGGCTCAGTTCCTTGGCCGGGTCGGCGGCATAGCCCTCGAACCACTCGCCATAGGCGTCGACGACCCGCTTGGGCGTGTCCAGCAGGCCTTCGCGGTCGGGGTTGTCACCCGACCACGCGATCAGGGTGCGCACGGCGGCCAGGGCCTCGTCGCGGGTCGGCCGGGTCACGTGGTCATTCCCGACGAGGGTCGGGCGGGCGGCATGGGCGTCCATGAAGTGTTCTTCAGCGACCAGTAGCGCCGGGACGATGGCCCCGGATTGACGCGCGTCGCTCTCCCTGTTCGTGGCCACGGCTGTTCGCCGGGCTGACACGGCTATATGGGACGCGAGGCAAGTCCCGCAAGAAAACGAACCGTACCGCTTCACAATGACGCTTTTTCTCCACGACACCCTGAAACGCGAGAAGCGGGCCTTTGAGCCGCGCGACCCCGGTCGGGTCACGCTCTATGTCTGCGGGCCCACGGTCTATGACTATGCCCACATCGGCAATGCCCGCCCGCCGGTCGTGTTCGACGTTCTGGTGCGGCTGCTGCGCCGAACCTATGGCTCTGACGCGGTCGTCTATGCGCGCAACGTCACCGACGTGGACGACAAGATCAACGCCAAGGCGGCGAAGGAGGGCGTGCCCATCGGCGAGGTCACGGCCCGCTACGAGGCCGCCTATCTGGCCGACATGGCGGCGCTGAACGTCACCCCGCCCGACATCGCGCCCCACGTCACCGACCATATGGACGCGATCGTCGCCCAGATCGGCGCGATCCTGGAGCAGGGCAGCGCCTATGTGGCGGAAGGCCATGTGCTGTTCGACGTCTCCAGCTATCCCTCCTACGGCGCGCTGTCGGGCCGCAATCTGGACGACATGATCGCCGGCGCTCGCGTCGAGGTCGCCCCCTACAAGAAGAACCCCCACGACTTCGTCCTGTGGAAGCCGTCGAAAGAGGGCGAGCCGTCCTGGCCCAGCCCCTGGGGCGACGGACGCCCCGGCTGGCACATCGAATGCTCGGCCATGATCGAACAGGTCCTGGGCCTGCCCATCGACATCCACGGCGGCGGCATCGACCTGGTGTTTCCGCACCACGAGAACGAGATCGCGCAAGGAGTCTGCGCCCACGGCCACGCCCATGCCGACCAGGCTCACGACGCATACGCCCGCTACTGGATGCACAACGGCTTCCTGACGGTGGACGCCGAGAAGATGTCCAAGTCGATCGGCAACGTCCTGCTGCTGCACGACCTGGTGCAGTCCATGCCGGGCGAGGTGGTGCGGTGGGCCCTCTTGAGCGCCCACTACCGCCAGCCTCTGGACTGGAACCAGAGCCTGCTGGATCAGTCGAGGGCGACACTGGATCGACTCTACGGCGTGCTCCAACGAGCCTCCAGTGTTGAGGCCCGTGCGTTGTCCGAGGAGCGCAAGGACCTGTCTCCCACCAACCCGCTGATGGATGACCTGAACACTCCTCAAGCCTTGGCTACCCTAGGTGCATACGCGAGGGAGCTGAACGGCTTCCTCCCCTGCGAGCATGGCGGCCTATCTTATTGGGCGGCAGCCGACGCGAAACACCGTCTGATGGAATTGGCCAGCATCCTCGGCGTCCTCCAGTCCGACCCCGACACCTGGTTCTCCGGCGGCGCCGACGACGCGTTGAAGGCCGAGGTCGAGGCGCTGCTGGCCGAGCGGATCACCGCCCGCGCCGAGAAGAACTGGGTCGAAGCCGACCGCATCCGCGATCGCCTGACGGCGCTGAACGTCGTCGTCATGGACGGCCCTACCGGCGCAACCTGGCGGTTGAAGGAGTGATGTCTCCTCCCTGTCGCGAAGCGATGGGGAGGTGGCACGGAGCGTAGCGAAGTGACGGTGGGGTTCTTGACGCGCACGCACCGTCGCCGCGTCAAGAACCCCTCCGTCTGCTCGCAAGGGCTCGCATCCACCTCCCCATCCGCCAAGCGGCGGACAGGGAGGAGACGCGAACCTACATCCCCCGCATCAACTCGTCCGCCAGCGCCGCGGTCAGATAGCCGTCCGGCGTTCGCCCGTTCGCCACCTGCCAGGCCCTGAGCGCCCGACGCGTCCCGGACCCGATCACCCCGTCGATGCCGCCGACGTCGTATCCCATCCGCGCCAGGGCCGTCTGGGCCCCGAAACGCTGCTCGCGCGACAGGGGGCCGTCGTCGGGCCATGAGGCCACCAGCCCCGGCCGCCCCGCCACCCCGTCCGCCATCAGGCCGATCGCCAGCGCATAGCTGACCGAGTTGTTGTAGCGCCGGATCACATAGTGGTTGGGCAGGGCCAGGAAGGCCGGCCCCCGCGCGCCCTGCGGCAACAGGATGACGCCGGTCTCGGCGGCCTCGCCCGAGGTCGGGGCCCCGCCGCGCGCCAGGCTGACGCCCTGCTGGGCCCAGAAGCTCCACGGCCGACCGTCCGCCTCGGCCAGGGCATAGTCGAAGCCGGAAGGCAGGGTGACTTCGTATCCCCACCTCTGGTCGCGCTTCCATCCCGCCTGGGCCAGCAGATTGGCGGCCGAGGCCAGGGCGTCGGCGTCCGTGCCCCAGATGTCGACGCGCCCGTCGCCGTTCTGATCGACGCCCAGCCGCAGATAGTTGTCGGGCATGAACTGGGTCTGGCCCATCGCCCCGGCCCAGCTGCCCAGCAGCCCGGCGCGGTCGCGCCGCCCGTCGATAACGATATCCAGCGCGTTCTTCAGCTGGTCCTCGGCCCAGGCGCGGCGGCGCCCGTCATAGGCCAGTGTCGCCAGCGAGCGGATGACGTCGCTGGATCCCTGGACCTGGCCGAAGCTGGATTCCAGCCCCCAGATCGCCACCAGTATCTCGGCCGGCACGCCATAGCGCTGGACCACCTCGGCCGGCACGGCGTCCAGGCCTCGACGTCCCTGGGCGATTCGCGCGGTGGAGATGGCGTTGGCGATATAGGCCCCGGCCGGACGGCTGAACTCGGGCTGGTTGCCGTCCAGCCGGATCACGTCGGGATCGGGCGACAGGCCGTCCAGTTGCCGCGCATAGGCGTCTCGTCGCGCGCCGCCCTTCCTGTCCAGGAACCCCTGTTTCCAGCCGTCGAACCCTGCCGCATCGGTCGAATAGGGGCGTTCCTGCGCGGCGGCGACCGGCGGTGACGCGGGCGGCGGCGCGGGCGCGGCGTTGACCACGGCCGGCGGCGCTTCCGGCAGCATCGGCGCGCAGGCCGAGACGCAGGCGATCAGGACGAGGCGGTGGTCGAGGCGCATGGGGGCAGGGTTTCCCAGAAGATGACGTGCCGGATCAAGTCTCGTGCCAATCGGCACGGCAATGTGACCGCGCCTCGCACGATAAGGTGAAGGCTCGTAAACCGTTCCTGCTCACGCGGCCATAAACCGGCGATCGCCAGTCTGGCGTGGCTCCCGCACCACGGGCTGGTGGCGGAGGGGCGACGCGGCGGGGAGGCAACCCCGCAGACCCTCCGTTCAACTCGGAGGCCAGGCCTCCATCCTTGTTTGTGGCGCTACCGCTTGCGACGCGGTCGCTCGCTGCTTGAGCGCACGGACATTCGCCCAAAGTCTCCTCGACCCTCGACCCGTTGACGCGCTCGCCCACCTTCTCTATACGCCCCGTTCCGCCGCCGGTCCGCCGACGGCTTTTCTATTTCAGCATTCGCCTCCCGCGCTAAAGCAGCGAGCCGCCGCGCGGCGAGCGGTAGCGCAACCAAGGAAGTCCGACCATGAAGGTCCGCAGCTCGCTCAAGTCGCTCAAGACCCGCCACCGCGACTGCAAGGTCGTGCGTCGCAAGGGCGTCGTCTTTGTCATCAACAAGACCGACCCGCGCTTCAAAGCGAAGCAGGGCTGATTGGATCGCGCGCCCAGCCGGCGCGCTCCAACGATCCACAGGCTGCGGGCTTTGTCCGCGGCCTTTTTCGTGCCTGCCGTTGAGCGGGCCGCGCCGGCATGGTTAGCGTCCCGGCTCGATAGACTGGAGAGTTCTCATGGCGGATGACGCCGGCTTCGACGCTTCCCCCGACGTCCTGAACGCCTCGGCCCAGGGCCGTCTGCGCTCCATCATCGAGCGCATCGAACGCCTGGAAGAAGACAAGGCGGCCATCATGGCCGATCAGAAGGAGGTCTTCGCCGAGGCCAAGGGCGAGGGCTACGACGTCAAGATCCTGCGCAAGGTCATCCGCATCCGCAAGCAGGACAAGGCCAAGCGCCAGGAAGAGGACGCGATCCTGGACCTGTATCTGTCCGCGCTGGGCGAAATCTGACACCCTTCGCCGGGTGAAGCGAAAGCCACCGGCGAATCCCTACGAAGCTCAGCGCGAGGCCGCAAAGCGCGCCGCGCTGAACGCCCTGAAACGCGCCCGCCGCTCGGCCGAGAAGGCGGGCGTGTCCCTGTCTGAATGGGAGGGCGAGTTCCTGGGTTCGGTCGAGGACCGGGTGAAGACCTACGGCCGCGCCTTCGGCGATCCCGAGAAGGGCGCCCCCGGTCAGGCCCTGTCGGCCATGCAGGGCCGAAAGCTGAAAGAGATCACCCGAAAGGCCAACGGCGAGGAGCCGCGACCTCGTTGGGGCCGCGGCAAGACTTCATCCTAGAACAGGACCTTCCTGAAGCTCAGCCGGATCACCCGGCCCTCGGGATCCAGGAAATCGGGCTGATAGTTCAGCGGCACGTCGCCGGTCGAGGAGGTCACCTCGGTGCGGCTGTCGAACAGGTTCTGGACGCCCAGGCTGACGCGCGACCCGCGCAGGATGGGATAGCGTTCGACCCAGGACGCGCGCTGGTTCAGGTCCACGAACATGGTCAGGTTCACATTGGTGCGGTCGCTGAAGTTCAGCGTCGAGCCACCCGGACCCCCGTCGACCTCGGTGCCCTGGTTCCAGTTGGCGTTCAGGAAGGCGCCGAAGCCGTTGCGGAACACGCCGCCCTGGACCTGGACCTCGTTCCGGGGCGTGCCGCCGTTGGCGCCCGTGGCGTTGCCGTCCAGCAGGTCCAGCACCGGCAGGCCCGGCCGGATCGTCACTTCGTCGGTGAAGCGCACGGTGTGGAAGACCGAAATGTTGAACCGTCCCTGGCCCGGCATCATGCCGCCTCCGCCCCGGCCTCCACCGCCGCCGCCGAACCGGAACTGTCCGCCGCCGCCCCCCGGGGGGCCGCCGGCGCCTTGACGCCCACCGCCGCCCCCGGCGCGTGGCCCGCCACCGCCGGGCGGGCCGCCGGCGCCCGGCCGTCCGCCCTGTCCGCCCGCTGCCGCCAGATTGGGCTGGCCGAAAGCGCGCGAGAAGTTGAAGCCGCTGCGCAGCTCCGATCGCTCGGTCTGGGTGAAGTTCAGCGCCCGGGCGTCGATCGCGATCAGCCGACCGGTCGCGTCGCGCGTGAACCGCTCGGGCAGGGCCGCTTCCAGATCGGGCGTGATGGTCGGAAACCCGGTGATGGCCCCGTCCACGGTCGTGCGGGTGAAGTCCGACCGGATGCGCAGTTCCTGGCTGGAGATCGGTTGCCAGTTGAAGCCCAGCTTCCAGACCTGGCGGTTGTCCGGGGTCAGGTTGGGGTTACCGCCGGTGATGCGGGTGACCAGCACCGTCTCGCCGGTGCGGAAGTCGAAGACCGCGCTGTTCGGGTTGGAGATGACCGGGTCGTTCAGCTGCGAGATCGAGGGGGCCCCGTCCTCGTTGGTATAGCTGGCGATGATGCCCAGGGCATCGATCGGCGACCAGTTCAGGCCCGCGCCCCAGGTGGTCAGCCCACCGATGTCTGAGGCGTCGTCATAGCCGGCGTTGACGTTCACCGACAGGTCGCCGATCGGCCTGAGCACATCGACGCCGTTCGAGATCGGCAGGGTCAGATTGGCGGAGGTGAAGACCCGGTCGCGGCCGATGGTGCGGGCGCTGAACACGCCCGAGCGGGTGCTCTCGGACTCCAGTTCGCGCGTATCCGCCCCGACCTTCAGAGTGCTGCTGACCGACCCGGCCGGCAGGTCGAACAGGTCGCCGTTGAACACCGCCTCGACATTGCCGCCGCTGGACACCGAGTTGGCCGTGTCGACCAGCCGGCTGAACCGCGCGGGGTCCAGGTCGCCGAACGGGTTCAGCGTGCCCGCCGTCACAGCGGCCTGAGCCGCCGTGGCGTCCAGGCCGCGCCCGGTCGCGGTGTCGCTTTCGACCCGGTCATAGGCCCCCGACAGGGTCCAGCGCCAGTCGCCCAGGAAGCCGTCCAGCAGCACGCCCAGATTGGCCGTCTGGGTTTGACTGTCGCGCGTCACGGCGAACGGATCGTCGATGAAGCGATAGACCGCGACGTCCCGGCTGAAGGGCGAGCCGTTCAGGCCCGCCGGAGCCGTCAGTGTCACGCCGGGCAGGCCCAGATACGAGAAGCTGGAGCTCTGTTCCAGGTTCAGACTGATGGTCCCCTTGATCGTCTCGTTCAGGTCCCGCGCCAGCGAGGCGTTCAGCGTCGTCTGGTCGCCGCGCGGCAGCAGGGTCCGATACTGGGTCAGGTCGCCCGACCGGGGCGTGTTGGCCCCGGCCGCGAAGCCCGCGAGCGTCGGATTGGTCCCGCCCGGATTGGCCGCCACGGTCACGGACTGGCCGGCCAGGGCCGACAGGGCCGGGTCGATCTCGGCGCCGAACGGGATCCCGGCGACGTTGCCGATCCGGTCGAACGGCTGACTGCCCGAATCACGCCGGATGTCGCGCTCGGTCTCGAACAGGGCGGTGTCGTGCTCGTGCTCCAGGCTGACGTTCAGACGGTTGCCGCCAACGATGTTGAAGTATCCGCTTTCGACCTCGGTCGAGTTACGCCCGCCCTGCGTCGGCGCGCGATAGGTCAGTTCGGCGTTGGCCTGGGTGAAGTTGGCCTTCAGCACGATGTTGACCACCCGCTGATCCGCCGCGAAGCCATAGGTCAGGGCGGCTTCCTCGGGAAGGATCTCGGTTCGCTCGATCGCCTCGAACGGGATGGTGCGGATTTCCTGGAAGCCCGACGTCCGCCGGCCGTTCAGCAGCACCACCGGCCCGCCGCCCCCGCGACCCCGGTTCGACCGCGTCAGCGGCTCCAGCGCCGCCAGCAGCTCGGCGACGTTCGTCGCGCCGTAGGCGATCAGCTGGTCGGCATCCAGGGTGATCTCGGGCTCGATGTCGCCCTGCACCTGCCCGCGCGCGGCCGAGACCGTCACCTCTGGCAAGACATAGTCGGGATCGTCCGCCGCCACGGATGCGCCCGACGGCTGGTCCTCGTCCTGCGGCTCCTGGACGGCCGGGACCGTCGCCTGGGGCACCGCGGGGCTGGCCTGGACGGGCGCGGTCTGGATCGCGCCCGACGCGAGCGCGACGAGCAGGGTGGAGGCGACGGTCATGAGAACTCTGGGCTGGCGAACGCGGGGAGGGGCGGTGGGGTAGCGTCCGTCCGGCGTGGACGCACGCCGATCCGGCGACCTTGTTTCACGCGCCAGTGCTGGCGTTCCGTCGCGGCGTCAATGAGGCGCTTTGTTACAGGACGCTGTCACGCCTCCGGCCTGTGGCCGAAACGTCACCCCGCCTCTTTCAGCGCGCCTTCCAGCCCCTGTTCGCGCACCTTGCGGTACAGGGTCGAGCGGCCGATGCCCAGGCGACGCGCGATCTCCGACATATGGCCGGCATAGACCTCGATGGCGTGCTGGATCAGGTCGCGCTCGATGTCCTCCAGCGTGCGCAGATGCCCGCGCTCGTCCAGGATCTTGATCGGCTGATCGGGCAGGGGGGGCAGGTCGGCATAGCCCTGGACCGCCGCCGACGGCTGCGAGGCTTGCGCCTCCAGCGGCATGGCGATGCCCGAGATGGCCGGAAAGTCGTGCGGCTGCAGGAAGGGCGCGTCCGCCAGGACGATGGCGCGATAGATGGTGTTCTCCAGCTGGCGCACATTGCCGGGCCAGTCGAAGGCGGTCAGCAGCGCCAAGGTCTCGGCCGAGGCGCCCGCGACGCGCTTGCCCTCCTCGACGTTGAAGCGGCCGACGAAGTGGTCGATCAGGGCCGGGATGTCCTCGCGCCGGTCGCGAAGCGCCGGGGCCTCGATCGGAAAGACGTTCAGGCGATAGAACAGGTCCTCGCGGAAGGTCCCCGTCGTGACCGCGCCCGACAGGTCGCGGTTGGTGGCCGAGACGATGCGCACATCGACCTTGACCGCCCGCTTGGACCCGACCGGATCGATCTCGCCTTCCTGCAGCGCACGCAGCAGCTTGACCTGCATGTCCAGCGGCAGTTCGCCGATCTCGTCCAGGAACAGGGTGCCGCCGTTGGCCTCGGCGAACTTGCCCAGGTGCTTGTCCGATGCGCCGGTGAAGCTGCCCTTCTCGTGACCGAACAGGATCGACTCGACCAGATTGACCGGCAGGGCGCCGCAGTTGACCGCCACGAACGGCTTGCCCGCCCGCTCCGACGCCCCGTGCAGGGCGCGCGCGATGACTTCCTTGCCGACGCCGCTCTCGCCGGTGATCAGCACGGGGATCGAGGACTTCGCCGCCCGGCCGCCCAGCGCCTTGACCATCTGCATCGGTCGGCTGTCGCCCACCAGATCGGCGAAGGTCACCCGCCCCGCGACGTGCTTCTTCAGCCGCCCGACCTCGGCCGTCAGCTGGGTCATCTGCAAGGCGTTGCGGATGCCGACCAGGATGCGTTCCGGGCTGGCGGGCTTGATGAAGAAATCCTGCGCCCCGGCCTGCATGGCCTTGACCACGGTCTCGATGCCGCCGCTGGCCGTCAGTACGATGACCGGCGTCGTCACCCCCGCCGTGCGGATCTCCGCCAGACACTCCATGCCGCTCATCTGGGGCATGACCAGGTCCAGCAGCACCACGTCGGCCCCGCCGCCCTTGGTCAGGCGATCGATGGCCTCGCCGCCGCTCTCGGCGTGGACCACCTGATAGCCCTCGCGTTCCAGCACCGCCTGCGCCAGGCGGCGCTGCGTCGGATCGTCGTCGACTACCAGAACGGTCTTGGCCATAGGAAGACACCCCTGTCACCGGCCGGTCCTCTGTCGCGGGACTGGCTCGTTTCGGGACGGTTCTAGGCCCGACGCGGTGAAGATCGGGTTGGCCGACGTGGTGTCCCGGGGGTTAACCGCGGCTCTGGCTCAGCATCGCGGCCGGGCGCTGGCCACCAGCTCCGCCGGAACGCCGCTGCCCGTCTCCAGCGCGGGACGGCTATGGTCGGCGGCGCGTAGCCGGCCCTGGCGCAGCAAGTCGCGCGCATCGACGGCCGGCCGGCCTTCGCACACCACCGGCACGAAATATCCCCGCGATTGATAGGTCCCGTACTCTGCGTCCTCGCTGAACACGGTGACTGTCCCGGCCTGGACCAGCAGGACGTCGCCCTGCGGGAAACCCACCGACGGGCCGAGCACGGCCAGGCAGTCACCGGGGGCGCGGCAGTCCGACCGCGCGTCCTCGCTGCCTCCGACGATCTCGAAGAAGGGCTCAGGCAGGGCGGGGGCGCCGTCCAGGGTGCCGATGATCGGTCGGACGTCCTGGCTCTCGCTCGGGTCGTTGAAGACGATCTGGTCCTGAGCGGCCCTGGCGCGGGCGGCGATCACCGGGTCGTCGGACGCCGCCAGACGGGCCAGGGCGGCATGACCGGTCTTTCCGCTGGCGTTCTGCAGGAAGTCGTAGTCGAACCTGTCCGCCGCGACCTGGCCGCGCTCCAGCCGCGCCATCTGGTCGGCGACGGACAGGCGGGCGGGATCGGCGACCGGGCTGAACAGGGCCAGGATCGCCAGGACGCTGGCCACGGCGCCCGCGATGTTGGTCCGCTCCAGCGGGGCCATCCAGCGGGTTCCGGGGCGCAGGGTCGCCGCCGCTGCATAGGCGTAGCCCCCCGCGTGCAGCGCCCCGATGAGGGCGCAGGCCGCGGCGATGATCCGGTCGGGCGTCAGACCGTGCTGGCCGATCCGCAGCGCCAGACCCCAGACGGCGATCCCGACCAGGGGCACAAGAAGGACCGCCGCCACCTGGACGGCGACCCTCAGCACGGCGGGCGGCAGGTTTTCGGGTCGCCCGTCCTGATAGGCGGCATTGATCAGCACGATCATCACCCCCACCGCCGACAGCACCAGCGCCGTCGCGCTGCCCGTCTCCCACAACCCGTCCAGGCCGGTGAAGGGCAGGGCGATCAGGAAGGCCCCGACCAGCACCGTCAGCACCAGCAGCAACCATGACAGCAGCATCAGGGCGATCGTCCGCACCCCCCGGATCAACCCGTCGCGCACATCCGTCAGATGCACCGCCGTGGCGAACGCCAGCCCGGTCAGCGGCAGAAAGAACCAGCCCTGCCGCAGCAACTCGCCCAGGAATCTCAGCCCGATGACGTTGAACAAGGCCGCGCCCAGGAACAGCAGCAGCCAGAACACCCCGGCGAAGGCGATCGACGCCGCCAGTTGCACCCCGGCCATCCAGGCCGCGTCGAAATAGGCCGGAAAGGACGCGATCAGCCGGCGCTCCCGATCCGCCGGCAGGATCAGATGATGGGCGACGAACAGGGCCACGGCGGAAAAGGCGAACAGCGGAAAGGTCGGCTCGCGGTCCATCCCCGACTGCCGCGCGATATCGTGCCAGGCCAGTCCCGCCAGGACCGCGGCGGCGACGCCGGCCCAAACCGCCAGGGTCACGACCCTCAGCCGCCCGACCCCGGCCAGCAGCACGGGCGGCAGGAACAGGGCGGGCAACAGCATGGCGGCGAACAGTTCCGGGTTCCGCGACGACCAGGTCGCCCCGTCTCCCTCGGTGGTCCGCATCAGCAGATACAGGACGATCCCCTGGGCCAGCCCGATCCCCAGCCGCGCCAGAGCCACCATCCGCCCCGAGGTCGCCCCCAGGGCGTCGCGTCCCCCCTCGATCGTATCGGTTCCGCTGTTCATTTCGTCCTCGCCCCAGGCTGCCGCATCAGACCCCATGTCGCGGCCCCGCGAAAGGGCACGCTTCCTGACGCCGCGACGATCTTGACCGGTTGCGCCCGGCGGCGGCCGACCCCACAACCCCCGTCATGAACGCGCCCTTCAAGTCCCCCGCCGCCGAGCCCCCCCTGTGGGACCTGTCCGATCTCTATGCCTCGCGCGAGGACGCCCGCGTCACCGCCGACCTGGACGCCGCCCGCGCCGCCGTGGCCGAGCTGAACGGCCTGCAGGGCCGCCTCGTCGCCGATCGCGCCGATCCCGCGGCCCTCGGCGCGACGCTGGACCGGGTCGTCACCCTGTATGAGCAGACGTCGGAACGGCTGGGCGCGCTGGGCGCCTTCGCCTTCCTGTCCGCCTCCACCGACCGAAACGACGCGGCCGCGCAAGTCTTCGAGGCCGACCTCCGCGAAAAGATCACCGCCGTCGCCACCCCGACGGTCTGGATCACGCTGGAGATCAATCAGCTGGACGACGCCGAGCTTGACGCTGCGCTGAACGCCCACGCCGGCGCGGCCCGCTGGCGGCCGTGGCTCCGTCGCGTCCGGGCCATGAAGCCGCACGAACTGTCGCAGGAGCTGGAGACCTTCATCGCCGAGCGGATGCCGATCAACGCCCAATGGCCGCGCCTGTTCGACGAGACCATGGCCGCCCTGCGTGTCGAGGCCGGCAAGAACACCCTGACCCTCGCCGAGGCCCTGAATCAGCTGTCCGATCCGAAGGAGGCTCGCAGGAAAGCCGCCGCCGAGGGCCTTAACGCCGCGCTCGCCGCCCGCGTCCCGACCCTGGCGCTCGTGCTCAACACCGCCGCCGCCGACAAGGCGATGGAGGATCGCTGGCGCGGGTTCAAACGCCCCGCCGACAGCCGCCACCTGTCCAACGAGGTCGACGGCGAGGCGGTCGACGCCATGGCCGACGCGGTCGCCGCCGCCTATCCGCGCCTGTCGCACCGCTATTACGCGCTGAAGGCCAGGGCGCTGGGCAAGACGAAGCTGGACCAGTGGGACCGCAATGCCCCGCTCGAGACCACCACCCCGCGCGCCTTCGACTGGGGCCAGGGCCGCGATCTGGTGCTGGAGAGCTTCTCCGATCTCGGCTCCGAGTTCGCCGACCGCGCCGGTCGCTTCTTCGCCAAGCCCTGGATCGACGGCCGCGCCCGCCCGGGCAAGCAGTCCGGCGCCTATGCCCACCCCGTCACCGCCGACCGCCACCCCTATGTTTTCCTGAACTGGATGGGCGAGCGGCGCGACGTCCTGACCCTGGCCCACGAGCTCGGCCACGGCGTCCACCAGACCCTGGCGGCCGAGAAGGGCACCCTGCTGGCTGACACCCCCCTGACCCTGGCCGAAACCGCCTCCATCTTCGCCGAGGGCCTGACCTTCGACCGCCTGCTGGCCACCGCGCCCAAGGCCGAGCAGCGGGGCCTCTTGGCCGGCCGTATCGAGGACGGGCTGAACACCGTCGTGCGCCAGATCGCCTTCCACCGCTTCGAGACCCGCTTCCACGACGAGCGCGCCAAGGGCGAGGTCCCGGCCGAGCGTCTGGGCCAGATGTTCATCGAGGAGATGGGCGCGTCGCTCGGCCCCGCCGTCACGCTCAACCCCGGCTACGACGCCTGGTGGAGCTACGTCAGCCACTTCGTCCACTCGCCCTTCTACGTTTACGCCTATGCCTTCGGGGACCTGCTGGTCGCCGCCCTGATGGAAACCCGCGCCAAGGATCCCGACGGCTTCACACCTCTGTACCGCGACCTGCTGGCCGCCGGCGGCACCCTGACCTACGCCGAGGCGCTGAAGCCCTTCGGCCTCGACCCTCGCGACCCCGCCTTCTGGACCATCGGCACCCGACGGCTGGAGCGGCTGATCGACCAGTTCGAGGCGCTGGGCTGAGGGTTGAGCCAAGACGCGTCATCGCTATAAGAGCCGCCTACCGCATTTCCCCCTGCCGGACCCGCATCCCATGGCCGACCACCCGCACCACACCTCGCACGACGCCGCCGATCATGACGCCGAGGCCTATGTCCACGGCTCGATGACGATCGAGGAGCAGCGTCAGACCTGGGACCTGTTCATGGGGCTGACCAAGTGGGGCTCTCTGGCGGTCGCCGCCATCCTGCTGCTGCTGACCCTGTGGTTCATGCCCGGCGGCAGCCTCATCACGGGCGTGTTGGGCGGCGGGGCCCTGGCGGTCGCCGGCTTCTTCTTCCTGAAAAGCCCCAAGCAGAGCCACTAAGCGACCGCCGCGCCTTTGACGCCGCCGCCTTCCACCGCCTAACGTCGCTCCGTCCATCGGGACGGAGGGATTCGCGTGGGCCTGACGATTGCCGTGACCCGGGAGCGCCATGAGGGCGAGACCCGCTGTGCCGTCACTCCGGACACGGTGAAGAAGTTCGTCGCCCTCGGTGCCACCGTCCTCGTCGAGGCGGGCACCGGCCAGGGCTCGTCCATTCCCGACGCCGAATACGTCGCCGCCGGCGCAGTGGTGAAGCCCGACACCCGCGCCGTGCTGGACGGTGCCGATCTGGTGCTGAAGGTTCGGGGCCCGACCCAGCAGGAGATCACGGCCCTGAAACCCGGCGCCGTCGTCGTCGCCCTGCTGGACGCCTATCGCGAGAAGGACACGGTCTCGGCGCTCGCCAAGGCCAACGTCACGGCCTTCGCCATGGAGTTCGTGCCGCGCATCACCCGGGCCCAGGTCATGGACGCCCTGTCGTCCCAGGCGAACCTGGCGGGCTATCGCGCGGTGATCGAGGCGGCCAACGCCTATGGCCGGGGTTTTCCCATGATGATGACGGCGGCGGGCACCGTCGCCGCCGCCAAGGTCTTCGTCATGGGCGTGGGCGTCGCGGGCCTGCAGGCCATCGCAACGGCGCGGCGCCTGGGGGCCGTCGTCACCGCCACCGACGTCCGTCCCGCCACCAAGGAACAGGTCGAATCGCTGGGCGCCAAATTCCTCGCCGTCGAGAACGATGAGTTCAAGAACGCCCAGACCGCCGGCGGCTACGCCAAGGAAATGTCCGACGACTACAAGGCCCAGCAGGCGGCCCTGACCGGCGAGCACATCAAGAAGCAGGACATCGTCATCACCACGGCTCTGATCCCGGGCCGCGCCGCGCCCGTGCTGGTGACCGCCGACCACGTCGCTTCCATGAAGCCCGGCTCGGTCATCGTCGATCTGGCCATCGAGAACGGCGGCAACGTCCAGGGCGCCAAGCTGGGCGAGGTCGTGACCACGCCGAACGGTGTCTCCATCGTCGGCCTCGCCAATCTGCCGGGCCGCATCGCCTCGGACGCCTCCAGCCTCTACGCCAAGAACCTGGTCGCCTTCGCGAGCCTGCTGATCAAGGAGGGCGGCCTGACCGTCGACCTGGAAGACGAAATCCTCAAGGCGTCGGTGGTCACGCACGGCGGGACTGTGGTGCACGAAGGAGTGAAGGGATGATCGCCGACACCTTCTCCCTCCCCCAGCGGGGGAGGGTGGTCGTAGCGAAGCGGAGACCGGGTGGGGGCGGCCAGGCGAGTTCCGCGTTGTATCGCCCGACCCTCCCCACCCGGCTGTCGCTGCGCGTCAGCCACCCTCCCCGTGCCGGGGAGGGAGAAAGGTAGTCATGGAACACGTCGATCCCACCGTCTTCCGCCTCGCCATCTTCGTGCTGGCGATCTTCGTCGGCTACTACGTCGTCTGGTCGGTGACGCCCGCCCTGCATACGCCCCTGATGGCCGTGACCAACGCCATCTCCAGCGTCATCATCGTCGGCGGGCTGATCGCGGCGGCGGCGGCTTCGGGCGATGGCGTCGGCGGCTGGATCGCCAAGGGCGCGGGCGTCGCGGCCGTGACCCTGGCCAGCGTCAACATCTTCGGGGGCTTCATGGTCACCCGCCGCATGCTGGCCATGTACAAGAAGAAGGAACGCCCGGCCAAGGTCGAGGCCAAGAGCTGAGATGACCGCCGACGCCCTGTTCGCTACCCCGGCCGCCGTGGCCCAGACCGTCTCGTGGATCGCCACGGGCATCGGCCTGGGCATGTGGCTGTGGAGCTGGCTGGGCGAGAAGAACGCGATCCAGAAGCTGCGCTTTCGCGACAGCGGCGTCATCCTGCTGTTCGCCGGCATCCTGGCCCGCATCGTGGTCCAGGAACGCGCCATGACCCCCTTCGACTGGGCCATGAGCCTGCTCGGCCCCCTCTTCATCGCCGCCGCCCTGTGGCGGCTGGGCCGGACGGCGAGCGCGGGGGCGGAGCGATGAGCGGGGCACCCGTGCTGGACGATGTGCTCGATGTGCTACGCCGCAAGCGCGACGCCGTTCGTGCCAACAAGTTCGACATCGTCGGCGTCTTTGGCTCGGTCGCGCGCGGCGAAGCGCGACCAGACAGCGATGTCGACATCGTCATCCGCGCGATCGAACCCAACGCCAGCCTGTTCGACATGGGCGGCGTCTGGAGTGAGCTGAGTGAGGCTTTGGGCCGCGACGTCAGTCTGGTCGAACTTCACCCTCTGCCGCCGCGCTTTCGCGCGGCTGTCGAACGGGACTTAGTGCCGCTGTGATTCCGGAGCGAGACAACCAGCGCTTGTCGGACATGGTCACCTATGCACGCTATGCGGTGGACATGCTTGGTGGTGCCGACGCCCAGTCGCTTTCTCTGGACCTCAAGACGCAGCTGGCGGTCCGCCACGCTGTCGAGATCGTCGACGAAGCAGCCTCCAAGGTGCCCGATTCTGTTCGAGCCATGGCCCCACAGCTTCCGTGGCGTTCGATTGTCGGAATGCGCAACACGCTTATCCACGGTTACGGCAACATAGATCTGGAGCGCCTGGTCGTGGTGGTGAACCGCGACCTGCCTCCTCTGATCGCCGACCTTGAACGCCTTCTGGGGGAACCGGACACATGAACGCATCCATCGCGGCCCTGGCCTATCTGGCCGCCGGCGTCCTGTTCATCCTGTCGCTCAGGGGGCTTTCCAGCCCCGAGACCAGCCGTCAGGGCAACACCTTCGGCATGGTCGGCATGGCGCTGGCGGTCGGCATCACCCTGCTGACGCTGGGCACGACCGGGGCGCTCGATCCCCTGACGCTGGCGCTCCTGGCCGGCGGCGTGATCGTCGGCGGCGGTGCGGGGGCCCTGATCGCCAAGCGCGTGGCCATGACCGACATGCCCCAGCTGGTCGCCGCCTTCCATTCTCTCGTCGGCATGGCCGCCTGTCTGGTCGCCGTCGGCGCCGTCTATGCGCCCGAGAGCTTCGGCATCGCCACCGAGGACGGCGGCATCAAGCTGATCTCCATCGTCGAGCTGGCCCTGGGCGTCGCCATCGGCGCCATCACCTTCACCGGCTCGGTGATCGCCTTCGCCAAGCTGAACGGCAACATGAGCGGGGCGCCGATCATCCTGCCCGCGCGTCACCTGATCAACATCGGCCTGGCGCTGGCCCTGATCTTCCTGATCGGCATCATGATCGGGTCGGGCGGCACGGCGATCTGGGCCTTCTGGGGCATCTTCGCCATCGCCCTGATCCTGGGCGCGACCCTGATCATCCCCATCGGCGGGGCCGACATGCCGGTCGTGGTGTCGATGCTGAACAGCTATTCCGGCTGGGCGGCGGCGGCGCTGGGCTTCACGCTCGAGAATATCGCCCTGATCATCACCGGGGCCCTGGTCGGTTCGTCCGGCGCGATCCTGTCCTACATCATGTGCAAGGGCATGAACCGCAGCTTCATCTCGGTGATCCTGGGCGGCTTCGGCGGCGACGCGGGCCCGGCCGGAGAGGCCCGCGTCGAGACCCGCCCCGTCAAACAGGGCTCGGCCGAGGACGCCGCCTTCATCATGAAGAACGCGTCGAAGGTCATCATCGTCCCCGGCTACGGCATGGCGGTGGCCCAGGCCCAGCATGCGCTGCGCGAGATGGCCGACAAGCTGAAGGAGGAGGGGGTCGAGGTGAAATACGCCATCCACCCCGTCGCCGGCCGCATGCCCGGCCACATGAACGTTCTGCTCGCCGAGGCCAACGTCCCCTATGACGAGGTCTTCGAGCTGGAAGACATCAACGCCGAGTTCGCCTCCGCCGACGTCGCCTTCGTCATCGGCGCCAACGACGTGACCAACCCGGCCGCCAAGACCGACCCCACCAGCGCCATCTTCGGCATGCCGATCCTGGACGTGGAAAAGGCCGGCACCGTCCTGTTCATCAAGCGCGGCATGGCGGCGGGCTATGCCGGCGTCGAGAACGAGCTCTTCTTCCGGGACAACACGATGATGCTGTTCAGCGATGCGAAGAAGATGGTCGAGGGGATCGTGAAGGGGCTGTGATGTGAGTGTCCAGGTGATTCTGACAGCTACGCTGCCGCTGTTGGGCTTCTTGGTTGGTGCTGGACTTCAGTATCTCTTCGGTCGGTCGCTAGAGTGGCGAAAACAGATTCAGGTTCAAAAGGGCCAAGCGTACGCTGACTATTTTCAGGCCTTCTCTACAGTCGCGACAGTGGGGCGAACCAAAGAGGCGCTCTCAGCCGTGGTGGACGCCAAAACCCGCATCTGCGTCTACGGCTCTGATGAGGTTGTCGCAAAGCTGGCTCACTTCGAGCGCGCTGGCGCATCGACGGAATCGCAGGATAACCACGCTCTCGTTTCAGACTTAGTCAGCGCGATGCGCCGTGACGTCGGCGCGTCGCGTAAAGCTGCTGATCAGAATGACGTAAGCGTGATCGTCTTTGGAGCTACGCGCTCTCCCTAAGCCGCCGCGCTCACCGCCCTCAGCGTCCCCGCCTCTCGCATCGTCATCTGAGCGTTGATCGGGTCGATGTTGCAGCCGTTGGGCCAGGTCGGCGTCCCCATCTCGACGAAGACGCGGCGGAAATAGGCGGGGTCGCGCAGGGGTCCGGTCACCTCGCCCAGCGCCACGAAGTCGGTCAGGTCGATCACGCCGGTGGTTTCATCATCAAACACGATCTCCAGCCGGTAGTCCTCCAGCGCCCGGACGCGGCGCGCCTCCACCATCCGGATCTCAGTCATCGCTCAGTCCCCCGATCTTGAAGGTCGGCTTGCCCTGCCCGAACCTTATTCCTCCGCTCATCCCGGCGAAAGCCGGGACCCAGTGCTTTGGGCGATGGTTGTCCGGCGTAGGCCCCCGGCCCCTCAATCCCGACATCCTGCCTCACTTAAGAACTGGGTCCCGGCTTTCTCCGGGATGAGCGGAGGGGTTAGGATCGGCTTGGGAGGTTCCACCATGCGCTACGAAGCCAAGACCAAGCCCACGCCCGTCTCGCCCGAGGCCTTCATCGACTCTGTCGATCATCCCGGTCGTCGCGCGGACGCGCACGCCGTCCTCGCTCTCCTGACCGAGGCGACCGGCCACCAACCCGTCATGTGGGGGCCGTCGATCATCGGGTTCGGCAAGTATCGCTACACCTACGACAGCGGCCATTCGGGCGAGGCACCGCTGGTGGGGTTCTCGCCCCGGAAAGCCAATCTGGTGCTCTACATGGCGGCCTACGACGAGGCGCGGGACGCCTTTCTCGCGCGGCTGGGCAAGCACAAGACCGGCAAGGGCTGCATCTATCTCAACCGGCTGGCCGACGTGGACACCGGCGTCATCGCGGAGATGGCAAAGTGGAGCATGAAGACGCTGAAGGAGCGTCATCCGGACTGAGAGCGGTCAGGCCCAGCGGTCACGCGCGGCTATGCCGGTCCGGGGCGCGCTTTCACGCCAGGCTCGCTTGAAGCCCTTGGGATCGACAACGGCCATGACCGCCGACGCGACCAGTCCGAAGACGGCGAGGCCCACGACGAACAGAATCCTCAGCGCCACCACCACCACGATCGCCGCGATCTGCAGTGCCCATGTCCCGAACCAGATGAAGGCCAGGATCAGGGCGACGAAACCGATGGCGTTCATGCTCAGGCCGCCATCCGCCACTCGGTCTCACCACCCCCGCGCGCCTCGTCCCACAGGGCGTCTTCATCGGAGTAGCGTGCGCTGGCCCTGGCGTCGATCACGTCGATCACCTGTTCCTCCAGCCGGTCCCAGATGACGGCGAGGTCGCCGCAACCGTCGGCCTCGCACGGCACGATGAGATAGCGGTTGGCGGCCACGGCAGCGGCGGGGCTGAAGGTGGGGCCGTTGGTGAGGATGGGGCGGGCGAACATGCGGGCCATTGGGTCTGTCTCCGGGTTCGGCGTCGTGCCGTTGAGAAGACTGTGCGACCGTGATACGTCAAAATCGGACGTATCGCGTTCCGCCTTGGTTCTTTTTTCGAAAGTCCCCTCATGCGTCACGACAAGGCGTCCCAGGTCATCGATCTGGCCCGGCGCATGGCGGCCTCGGCCGAGGGGCTGACCCTGGACGACATGGCGCGCGAGATGCAGGTCGCCCGCCGCACGGCCGAGCGGATGCGCGACGCGGTTCTGGCCCTGTTCCCGACGGCCGAGGAGGTGTTCGACCCGCCCCATAAACGCTGGCGCATCCGGGGCGGCCTGTCCGCCTTCGAACAGGCCCCGACCGCGACCGAGATGCTGGAGCTGGCAAAGGCCTCTCAGGCCCTGCGCGCCTCCGGCGAGCCCGCCCGCGCCGCCGCCCTGGACAGCCTGGAGCGCAAGCTCAAGTCGGCCATGCGCTCGACCGCGCTCAACCGCATGGCCCCGGATCTGGAGGCCCTGGTTCGCGCCGAGACCATCGCCGTCCAGGCGGGGCCTCGCCCCACCGCCGACGAGGCGATGCTGACGGCCATCCGCGCCGCCGTCCTGGCCCAGGGCCCTCTGGGCTTCACCTACAGCCGCCCGAACGCCGAGCCCCGCCGCCGCAGCGTCGCCCCCTGCGGCCTGATGTTCGGCCGGGCCAACTATCTGGTCGCCGCCGACCGCGAGACCGGCCGCGTCCAGACCTTCCGACTGGACCGGATGAGCGCGGTCGAGCGTCAGGAGGGTCATGCCCCGCCGCCCGAGGACTTCGACCTGTCGGCTTTCGCCAGCCAGTCCTTCGGCATCTATCAGGACCAGGTCGAGGACGTGGTCCTGCGCGTCGCGCCGGGCGAGAAGGCCGCCGAGGCGCGCGGCTGGCGCTGGCACCCGACCCAGGCGCTGGAGGACCAGGCCGACGGCTCGGTCCTCGTGCGCTTCCGCGCCTCGGGCATGCGCGAACTGGCCTGGCACCTGTTCACCTGGGGCGACCAGATCACCATCCTGGCCCCCGACCGGCTGAAGGCGGTGATGGCCGAGGAGATCGCGGCGGCGGGCCGTGCGTTGGAGGCCGCGCCCCCGGCACGCATCGGTGACTGAGACCCTGGACGACCTCCGCCCGCCGGCCATCGGCTACGGGTCGCTTTTCGGCCGTTTCCTGGGGTTCGGCTGCCTGGCCTTCGGGGGGCCGGTCGCCCAGATCGCCATGATCCGGCACGCCCTGGTCGAACGCGACCGCTGGATGTCGCCCGCCCACTTCAACCGGCTGCTGGCGGTCATGCAGGTCCTGCCGGGGCCAGAGGCGCACGAGCTGTGCGTTCACCTCGCCATCCGCGCCAAGGGTCGCTTGGGGGGTCTGCTGGCGGGCCTCGGCTTCATGCTGCCGGGCTTTCTTCTGATGATGGGGCTGGCCTGGGCCTATGTGCGCTTCGGCATGGCCGATCCCCTGATCACGGCGGCTTTCCTGGGTGTTCAGGTCGCGGTCATCGCGGTGATCCTCCGTGCGGTGCATCGGATCGGCCAGCACATCCTGCAAGATCGCCTCCTGTGGGCGCTGGCCGTGGCGGCGGGTGCGGCCACCCTGGTGGGCGTCGGCTTCTGGTTGGTCCTGGCGGCGACGGGCGTCGTCTGTGCCTTGGCTCGCTCGGCACGTCCCCGCCTGGCCGGTCTGGTCGCCGTCCTCGCCGCCGGAGCCGCGGCTGTCTCCGTCCTCCTGGCCGTCGAAAGCGGCGTCGGCTGGCCGGGCGCGATCGTCCCCGCCCAAGCTCAGTCCGTCAGCGTCCTGGCCCTGTTCGTCGCCGGACTGAAGGCGGGACTGCTGACCTTCGGGGGTGCCTACGCCGCCATTCCCTATGTGCGCGCCGACACGGTCGGCCGGGGTTGGATGAGCGACGGCCAGTTCCTGGACGGCGTCGCCCTGGCTGGCGTCCTGCCGGCGCCGCTGGTGATCTTCTGCACCTTCGCCGGCTATGTGGCGGGCGGCCCCTGGGGCGCCCTGGCCATCACGGCGGGCGTCTTCCTGCCGGCCTTCGCCTTTTCGATGGTCTTCTATGAACGGCTGGAAGGCGTCCTCGATGTGCCCGGCCTCCAGACCCTGCTCGCCGGCGTCGCCGCCGGTGTAGTCGGCCTCATAGCCGCTGCGACGCTCCAGCTGGCGTTCGCCACGGCCGGGCGTGTGCCGACGCCCTGGCCGGCGCTGATCGTCTTCGGGGCCGCTCTCGGCCTCGTCTATGGCTGGAAGAGCCCCCTGGCCTTCGCCGTCGTGGTGATCCTCGCGGCCATCGCCGGGGCCGTCGCCTTCGGCTGATCCCCGGACCCCGCCTCATCCATGAGCGATCCTTAAGGTGACGCTCGCCCCGGTGCGACCTAGGGCTGGGGCTTCGTTCGGGAGACGGATTATGAAGCCCATCCTCCTTGCCGCCGCTCTTTTCGCCGTCGGTCTTGCTGGCACGACCAAGGCGCAGGAAACGCCTCCGTCGGAGCCCATGGCCCGGGTCGCCGTCCTCCGCGACGGCGAACGCTGGACCGTCGACTACGACCTGGCGCGGGGCCGCCCCGCCTATGCCTTCAAGAACTCAGCCCTTCTGCGCGAAGGCCGCCGCGCCTGGCGAGCCGAGCGCTGGTCGGTCGAGACCCCGGGCGTCGAGATCGTCCGCATCGGTCGCTACGACGTACTCAGGTCGGTGGACGGCGGGCCCATGCCTCGAAAAGTTCGCATCGCCATGCGTCCCGCCGGCGGCGATCTGGAGGCGGCATACGCGCCCTCGCTGGTCTTCTCTGACGGTTCGGTCGCCCTCTACAGCGAACAGTTCGATCTGATCCCGCTCGACAGCGCCGCCGCCGCCGCCGACCTGCCCGCCGACTTCAACGGCCTGGACCTGCCCGGCGGTCCGACCGAGGTCTCCTGGCGCGACGCCGCCGGTCCGGTGCTGTTCCGTGGTCGCCGGACAGAGATGGCCACCGCCAGCGATGCCCGCACCTATGTCTATTTCGGCCCCGCTGAGGCCGTCGAGGCCGAGGCCGTCGCCGCCATCGTCGATCCCGCCCTCCCGGCCTGGCTGGTGCAATCGCTGGACGCCTTCACCCCCCAGGTCATGGCCCATTACGCCGAACGGCTCGGACCCCGCGTCGGCGACCGCCCCACCTTCATGGTCAGCTGGAGCGGCCCGACATCGGGCATGACCAGCATGGCCGGCAGCGTCCTGCCCGATCTTGTGGTCATGGACCTGGAGGGGGAGGGGGTGCTCGAGCCGTCGCCGCCCGTCTTCAACGCCGTGCGCTGGTTTATCGCGCACGAGGCCGCCCATTTCTGGCTCGGCAGCGATGGGCTTCGCTACGAGTTCGCCCGCGACGGCTGGATCACGGAAGGGGGGGCCGACCTCTTGGCCATCCGCGCCATCGCCGCGCTGGATCCCGCCTACGACGCCCGCGCCGCGCTTCAGGCCTCGGTCGACGAATGCCTGTCCCTCGCCGGCAATGGCCCGGTCATCGAGGCCGGCGACCGGGGCGAGCACCGCGCCTTCTACGGCTGCGGCGCCGCCTGGGCCCTGGCGTTCGAAAGCGTCAGCCGCCGCTCCGGCGACCGCGACTGGCTGGACGTCGTCGCCCGGTTCCGCCGCACCGAAACGGACGACGTCCTCTCGCGCGAGGACTGGCTCTCGGCTCTTACTGCGGCGGCCGCTGATCCCGGCCCGCGCCGGATCATCGAACGCATGTTGGACGACGGTTCCACCGATCCCGGCGGCGACCTCGCTGCCCTGTTCGACCATGCGGGCGTCACCTACCGGCGCGAGGACGGGCGGATGATCCTCTCCTGAACGTCGCCGGATCGGCCTACGTCCGATTCTGACGTATCGGGCCGTCATGATCTCCGCATGACCGCCACCGATCCGCACACCCCCGCAGACGATCTCTGGGCCATCGCGCGCGAGGCCTATCTGTCCGGCGCGACCGGCAGTCTGGTCTGCCGCGAGTTCGACCTCGCCCCCTCCACCTTCTGGCGGCGCGCGGCGGCCGAGGGGTGGCTCCGGCGCGACGCGCCCGCTCCGGCGCCCGAGCCGTTCGATCAGGACGCCCCCGTGGAGACCGCCGCCGCCAGCCGCGACACGGCCTGGCGAACGTTCTCGCGCGCGATGGCCCAGGGTCGCGTGGCCGAGGCTGAACGCTGGCTGCGCCTGCACGAGACCTTGACCGAACTCGCCCGCCGCGAGGCCGCCGCCGCCCGCGCTGCCGATCCGATCAGCCAGGCGATGCGCCGTCGCGTCGAAGAGGCGCGGCAAGCATCCTATGGACATTACGTCGACGACAACGCCGGATGAGAGAAGTGAGAGTCACTCCCACGACCCCGTCCGACTCTCACACAGGCCATGACATCATGCCTCGCCGAACGGATAGGGGCTGACCGACTTCGACCAGTCGTCGACCTTCAGCGGCCGGTCCACCGGGGGGGCCGCGCGCTGGGCGCAGGGATGGCGGTGGCACAGGCGGCAGGCGGGGCCGATCGGCGTGACCTCCGGCGCGGTCAGGTCCAGCCCCCGGGCATAGGCCAGCCGCCGCGCCTCCTTCAGCTCGCACCCCAGGCCGATGGCCAGGTCATAGCGTTCGCCCTGTCCGCCCTGCGCCTGCAACGCGCCCTGACGATCCACCGTACGGGCCAGGGTGAACCAGCGGCTCCCGTCCGGCGTCTCGATGATCTGGGTGATCAGCCGGCCGGGCGTGCGAAAGGCGCTGTGCAGTTTCCACCGGGGGCAGGCCCCGCCGAACCGGGCGAAGGGAAAGGCCCCCGATGCATACCGCTTGGACACATTGCCCGCCTGATCGACGCGGATCAGGAAGAAGGGCACCCCCCGCGCCGTCGGTCGGCTCAGCGTCGTGAGCCGGTGCGCCACCTGCTCGAACGACACCGAGAACCGCGCTTGCAACCGGGCGATGTCGTATCCGGTCGCCTCGGCCAGCCGCTGGAACGCCGCATAGGGCATCAGGATGGCGGCCGCGAGGGTGTTGGTCAGGGAGACCTTCAGCAGGGCGGCCGTCGCCGCGTCCGGAGCCCTGGCCGCCTCGACCAGGGCGGTCAACTCCGCCTCGTGCTCGGCGAGCGCCAGCTGATAGACGATGGAGAAGGCCCGGCTGGAGGGATCCAGCGTCTCGGACAGCAGCAGCCTGCGTCGGTGCGGATCGAACCGCCGCGTCCATTCCACCATGACCTCGGCGGGCATGACCTTGACCGTCAGATTGTGCCGGGTCGCCAGGCGTGCCCGCGCCAGGGCTTCGCACCCCTCGCCGGTCATGGTCGGGTCCAGCGAGGCGTGCAGCGTCTCGCCCAGACCATCCAGTTCGGGGAAATAATTCGACCGCGCCTGGATCCAGTCGCGCACCCAGTCGGACGGGGAGGGGCCTTCGGACGCCGCTCCCTCGATCAGGGCCGCCCGCGCCCGGTCCCTCTGCTCGGTGAAGGCGCGGTAAAGCCTCAGCAGGGCCTCCGCCGCTCCCGGCGCCTCCTCGGTCAGGGTCAGCAATTCGTGGCGCGGCGTGTCCAGCCCCTGGAACAGCGGATCGGCCAGCACCTCGGCCAGGGCCTGTTCCCCCGCCGGCCCGGCCTGGCCCAGCGCCCGCAGATCGACGTCATAGGTCTCGGCCAGCCTCATCAGCAGCTGCGCCGTCACCGGCCTCTGGTTGCGCTCGATATGGTTCAGATAGCTGGGCGAAACCCCGAGGTCCCCCGCCATCGCCGTCTGCGTCAGCCCCCGCTCGCGCCGCAGGCGCTTGAGGCGGGCCCCCAGGAACAGCTTGCGATCAACGGTGTCCGTCACGGTTCCCTTCTCCCCTTGCGGGAGAAGGTGGCGGCCGCAGGCCGACGGATGAGGGGTGACAGGAAACGGCGCCGACTTGGGTCCGATCCATCGCCTACGTCCTGCATCGCCTTTCACCCCTCATCCGGCCCTCCGGGCCACCTTCTCCCTCAAGGGGAGAAGGAAGTCATATCACGACAAGCCCTGACGTGTCATATCGTGACAAACTGACATCATCAAGGCTCACTCGCCTGTATCAAATCCGACAACCGCGTGTTCTCTAGGCGCACAGGACGACGACCGTCCCACCGCATCGACCCTGAGAGCCCGTCATGACGACCTTCGCCGACCTCGTTCCCGCCCCCACCGGCCGCTTCGACGGCATCGAGCGCCCCTATACGCCGGAGGACGTGCTGCGCCTGCGCGGGTCCGTGCCGATCACCCATACGCTCGCCGAGCGCGGCGCGAACCGCCTGTGGGAGCTGCTGCACGCCGAGCCCTACATCAACGCCCTGGGCGCCGTGACCGGGAACCAGGCCATGCAGATGGTCCGGGCCGGGCTGAAGGCCATCTACCTGTCGGGCTGGCAGGTCGCCGCCGACGCCAACACCGCCGGCGCCATGTATCCGGACCAGTCGCTGTATCCGGCCAACGCCGCGCCCGAGCTGTGCCGCCGCATCAACCGCACCCTGCAGCGCGCTGACCAGATCGAGCACGCCGAGGGCGGGGCCAAGCGCGACTGGTTCGTGCCGATCGTCGCCGACGCCGAGGCCGGCTTCGGCGGCCCGCTGAACAGCTTCGAGATCATGAAGGCCTTCATCGAGGCGGGGGCCGCCGGCGTCCACTTCGAGGACCAGCTGGCGTCCGAGAAAAAGTGCGGCCACCTGGGCGGCAAGGTCCTGATCCCGACCCAGGCCCATGAGCGCAACCTGATCGCCGCGCGTCTCGCCGCCGACGTGATGGGCGCGCCCACCATCACCGTCGCCCGCACCGACGCCGAGTCTGCCCAGCTGATCACCTCGGACATCGACGAGCGGGACCAGCCCTTCATCGACCGGGACAACCGCACGCCCGAAGGCTTCTTCCGCCTGAAGGAAGGCACCGGCCTGGACCACTGCATCGCGCGCGGCCTGTCCTACGCCAAGATCGCCGACCTGTTGTGGTGGGAAACCAGCCACCCCGACCTGGACGACGCCAGGAAGTTCGCCGAGGCCGTCCAGAAGCAGTATCCGGGCAAGCTGATGGCCTACAACTGTTCGCCCTCCTTCAACTGGAAGGCCAAGCTGGACGACGCTACCATCGCCAAGTTCCAGCGCGAACTGGGGGCCATGGGCTACAAGTTCCAGTTCGTGACCCTCGCCGGCTTCCACAGCCTGAACAACGCGATGTTCGAGCTGGCGGACGGCTACCGCGATCGCGGCATGGCGGCCTATTCCGAGCTCCAGCAGCGCGAGTTCGCCAACGAGGCCATCGGCTATACCGCCACGCGCCACCAGCGCGAGGTCGGGACCGGCTATTTCGACCAGGTCGCCACCGTCATCTCCAACGGCACCTCGTCCACGACGGCGCTGAAGGACTCGACCGAAACCGCCCAGTTCGCGGCCTAAGACAGATCAGGAGACACGCACATGGAACCGATCAGCAGACCCCAGGCGATCATCGACTTCTGCCTGGCTCCGCTCAACCTCGACCCCGGCTCCGAGGCCGAGGGCGAGGTCCGGCGCCGGCTGGAGCACGTCATCAAGACCTTCCAGGCCAAGGCCGCGACGCCCACGCCGCTCTCTGTCGACTTCTCCAAGATGCCCAGCCAGGTCATCAACGAAGCCGCCCACGGCTACGAATGACGACGTTCTCCCTCCCCCCGCAGGGGGAGGGAAAAGGCCGGAGCGCGTGGCCCTACGCCGCCAACGCACGGCTCTCGCCGCCGAGTTCCTCGACCAGGGCCAGCAGTTCGGCCGCGTCGAACGGCTTGGCCAGGTGCCGGTCGGCACCCGCCGCCTTTCCCGCCGCGACGTGATCGGGCAGGGCATTGGCCGTCAGCATGACGATCGGCGTGTGGCGCTCCGCCGTCGCCGCTTCCAGCCGTCGTAACTCGCGCACCGCCGTAAGCCCGTCCATGACCGGCATCTGCATGTCCATCAGGATCAGGTCGAAGCGCTGGTTTCGGGCGGCCGCGACCGCCTGGGCTCCGTCTTCCACCGCGACCAGATCGACCGGCGCCGCGCCCAGGATCAGCTCCACCACCTTGCGATTGGTCGGATGGTCGTCGGCGATCAAAACCTTCAGTCGCCGCTTGCCTTGATCCGCTTCCGGGCTCGGCTGGACCGGAGCGAGCGCCGGCGCTTCGGCCACCACCAGCGGCAGGGTCAGGATGAAGGCCGAGCCGCCGCCGGGCTCGCTCTCGCAATCCAGCGTTCCGCCCATCATGTGCGCCAGTTGGCGACAGATGGCCAGGCCCAGGCCCGTGCCGCCGAACCGTCGGGTGATGGTGCCGTCCGCCTGCTCGAACCGGGTGAACAGCCTGGCCTTGGCCGCCGCGTCGAAGCCGACGCCCGTATCCTCGACCGTGAATCTCAGGATGGCAGACCCGTCCGGAGCCTTGCCCGCTGTGGCCGTCAGGCTGACGAAGCCGGTGGTCGTGAACTTGACGGCGTTCGACACCAGATTGGTCAGAACCTGCTTGACCCGGACCACATCGCCCCGCACCCAGCCCGCCGCCGACGGATCGACCTCGACGAAGAATTGCAGGCCCTTCTCCTGGGCCGGCGCGCCATACAACTGCGCGGCTTCGTGGATCGCCTGGGCCAGATCATAGGGTTCGTCTGCGATCTCCAGCCTCCCGGACTCGACCCGCGCCAGATCCAGGATGTCGCTCAGCAGGGTCTTCAGCGTCACCCCCGACGACTGGATCAGGTCCAGCATCTCGCGCTGGCCGGGATCCAGGTCGGTCTTGGCCAGGGCCTGGGTCAGGCCGATCACCCCGTTCAGGGGCGTGCGGATCTCGTGGCTCATATTGGCCAGGAATTCGGACTTGGCGCGGTTGGCCTGCTCGGCGGCATCCTTGGCCTCGGCGAGGGCGTGGGCGTCGCGCTTCAGGTCGGTGATGTCGTTGACGACCGTGACGATCCCGCCCTGGGCCGTGCGCCGGTCCTGGACCCGCAGCCAGCGATCGCCGCCGATGCGTTGCTCGACTGAGTTCGACAGCCGACGGCGCGCCGCCAGACGCTCCTCGACCCATTCCTCCTCGCGGCCGATCGCGTCGGCATAGAGGCCGGCGTCCAGGCCGATCTGCAGCATGTCACGGAAACGGACGCCGACGGCCAGGGCATCGGCGACTTCGGTGTTCACCTCGGCGTAGCGGGCGTTCCAGATCAGCAGGCGGTCGTCGGCGTCATAGAATCCCAGTCCGTCCGGCATGGTGTCGATGGCCTCGCGCAGGTGGCTGAGCGCCGAATTGCGTCCCCACAGGCCGATGGCGGTGACGATGGCGGCGACCCCGACAACCAGGGTCGCGCCCCCGACGACCCAGATCAGCAGACCCATTTCCGAGATCGCGCTGGTGGGCATGACCGCGGTCGGGTCGGGCATGATCTCGATGGCGGACATCGATCCGAAATGCAGGGCGCAGACGCTCAGGACCGCGAAGGCCGTATTGGCCGGGATTCGCCACCAGCTGTCGCGCCGCGCCCACAGGGCGGTGCACAGGGCCAGGGTCAGGCTCGCCAGGACCGCGATTCCCGCGCCGGTCAGGCTCCAGCTCATGACCGCGCCGTCCATGCGGATGGCGGCCATCCCCACGAAATGCATCGCCGCCACGCTGGAGGCCGCCACCAGGGCGACCAGCACGCGTGTCAGTCGCGAGCCGCTGCCCAGGGCGACGGCCACCCCCAGCAGCAGGCCGACGATCACGATCCCCAGCGACGCCAGGGTCTCGGCGCCGCCGTACCGCAGCGGCGTGTCGCTCTGGTAGCCCAGCATGGCCAGGAAATGCGTCGCCCAGACCCCCAGGCCGCCGACTACGCCCGCCGCCGCGCCCAGCGCCAGTCGCGCCCGCGACGCCGATCGCCGCGCCATGCCGATCAGGGTGATGCAGGTGGCCAGTCCCGTGACGCAGGCACCGGCGGCCAGCAGCGTCAGCCGCCAGTCGTGCTCGACCACCAGACAATTCACCAGCCAATCCAAAGGCGGCTTCCCCCTCAGTTGGGTTCAGCATGACGCCAAGAGGTAAAAAATCCGGTCGCGTCCCGCGGGGCGTCGCCAAAATCGCCGCCTGTCATGGTGTGGCCGCGCGCCGGTGCTAGATTTCGACGAATCGAGGAGGCGTTCGGCCTTCCGAGGCGGACGCCTGATGCCTTTTTCGGACTCACCCTCGCCAGTCGCCCCCCTGCCCAGTTCGCGTTTGTGGACGGCCAGCACGACGGGCGGGGTGGCGGTGGTGATCATGCTGCTCCTCGCGGCGGCGCGTCCCGACATGGCGGCGTGGCTGCTGGTCGGGGCCGCGATCGTGGCGCTCGTCACCTGGCTCGGCAGTCGTCCGGTCGACCGGGCCGCCACGGCCCTGGGTCCCTTGATCGCCGCTGCGGAGACACCGGCCGGCCTGGAGGACAGCCGGCTGCTGGACGCGGTCTTCGAGGCGCTGGACGACCCGGTGATGATCATCGCCGGCGGCGATGCCGATGACATCGCCGGTCGGCGCATCATCCTGGCCAATCGCGCCGCCCGGGACCTGCTCCGTATTCCGCGGGCGGGGTCATTGCTGGTGTCGGCGATGCGCGATCCCGGTGTTCTGGAGGCGGTCGACGAAGCCTTGTTCGGAGGTCTCGGGCGGACGACCGACTACACGGCGGCCGGGGCCCGGGAACGGCACTGGAAGGCCTGGGTTCGACCTTTGGAGGCCTCGCCGGGCGGCGGCCGGACCGCGATCCTGGGCCTGCGTGACGAGACGGACGTGCGCCGCATGGAGCTCATGCGCGTCGACTTTCTGGCGAACGCCAGCCACGAACTGCGCACCCCCCTGGCGTCGCTCAGCGGCTTCATCGAGACGCTCAAGGGGCACGCCCGCGACGACAGCGTGGCGCGTGATCGCTTCCTCGACATCATGGCGGCCCAGGCCGAGCGGATGAGCCGACTGGTCGCCGACCTGCTGTCCCTCAGCCGGATCGAGCTCAACGAGCACATCCCGCCGTCGGGTCGCCTCGATGTCGCGCGGGCGGCCTCCGACGTCGTCGATGCGATCAGCGTCCTGTCCCAGGACAAGGGGGTCACGGTCCTTCTCGATGTTCCTCCGCTCGAGGCCCGGATCGCCGGCGACCGGGACGAGATCGTTCAGGTCATCCAGAACCTGACCGACAACGCGATCAAATACTCGGCCGTCGGCGGCCTGGTCGAGCTGAGCGTCCGCTCCGATCTGGACACCGAGGCCGCCGCCGCGCCTCGTCTGCCGGGCGCGGCGCGTCTGTCCCTCCTGACCCCCGATCGCGACGCCACCGCCCGCTATGTCGCCGTGACGGTTCGCGACTACGGCCCGGGCATGGCGCGCGAGCATCTGCCGCGCCTGACGGAACGCTTCTATCGGGTGGAGGGCCAGAAGAGCGGTGACCGTCCGGGAACGGGCCTTGGCCTGGCGATCGTCAAGCACATCGTCAATCGCCATCGGGGCGGGCTGATGGTCGAGAGCGCGCCGGGGGAAGGCTCCCTGCTGGTCGCCTATTTCCCTCAGCTGGACGCCGCCCCGGCGATCGAAGCCGCTGCGTGACGGGCTGGCGACGGTCGCCTTCGGCGTCGTTGCAGAACTGTCATGGAACCGTCCTAATCCGCTGACCATCCGAGGGCAGTTTCCGCGCCGAGACGGGCCGATGATCGGCGCGGCCTCTGATTCCGGCGCGTGTCGCTAGGGGCCTGATGATCTGGTTTCTGATTCCCGTGGTCGCCGTCCTGGCCGTCGTCGCCTATGTGGCGGGGCTCGCCTTGGCCAAACGTCGCGCGGCCGGGCACCCCCAGGCCCATTCGCGGCCGCAGCAGCACGGCTACTATGCGTTGATCTGGGTCGCCGCCCCGGCGCTCGCCGTCATCATTCTGGCCGGCATCTTCTCGGGCCCGATCGCCCAGAACCTGATCTCCGCCGGCCTGCCCGACGTGGTCCAGGAGATGGAGCCCTTCCGCCGCGACGCCTTCCTGAATGACGCGCGCCTGCTGGGCGAGGGGCAGCGCCCCTTCCAGACCTGGACGGGCCCGCTGGCTGAGGTTCTGGAGAGCGAGGCCGCCCGGTCGGCCGGTATCCAGCGCACCCTGATGTGGGGCGGCATCGCGGGTGCCGCGCTCGCGGCCCTGCTGGGCGGTCTTCTCGCCTTCGCCCAGATCGGTCCGACCCTCCGGGCCCGCAATCGTGTCGAGGGCTGGATCGGTGGTCTGCTGTTCGCCTGTTCGGTGGTCGCCATCCTGACCACGGTCGGCATCGTCTTCTCGCTCGTGTTCGACGCGGTGCGGTTCTTCGACCGGGTGCCGATCACCGAGTTCCTGTTCGGCACGCAATGGAGCCCCCAGATCGCCATCCGGGCCGATCAGGTCGGCTCGACGGGCGCCTTCGGGGCCGTTCCCCTGTTCGCGGGCACCTTCCTGATCATGCTGATCGCCATGGCCGTGGCCGCGCCGGTCGGCCTGTTCTCGGCCATCTATCTGTCGGAATACGCCGGACCGATCACCCGCGGGGTGGTCAAGCCGATGCTGGAGATCCTCGCCGGCGTCCCGACGGTCGTCTACGGCTTCTTCGCCGCCCTGACCGTGGGCCCCGCGTTCCGGGAGTTCTTCAACGGTATCGGCGCCCTGTTGGTCGGCGGACCGCTGGACGGCCTCGGCCAGTATCTGATGCTGGTCCAGAACCAGATGGCGCTGGTCGCCGGCGCGGTCATGGGGATCATGCTGATCCCGTTCGTCTCCTCCCTGTCCGACGACATCATCAACGCCGTGCCCCAGTCGCTGCGAGACGGCTCCTACGCCATGGGCGCCACCAAGTCCGAGACCGTCAGTCGCGTCCTGCTGCCCGCCGCCCTGCCGGGCATCGCCGGGGCCATGCTGCTGGCGGTGTCGCGCGCCATCGGCGAGACGATGATCGTGACCATGGCCGCCGGTCTCGCCGCCAACCTGACGCTCAACCCGCTCGACACCGTCACCACGGTCACGGTCCAGATCGTCACCCTTCTGACCGGCGACCAGGAGTTCGACAGCGCCAAGACCCTGGCCGCGTTCGGCCTTGGCCTGACCCTGTTCATCGTCACCCTGCTGCTGAACATCGTCGCCCAGCGGATCGTCCAGACCTATCGGGAACAGTATGACTGACGCGACCGCCGATCCCCGATCGGGCCGCGCGGCCCGCGACGGCGCGCTCCAGCGTGGCCTCAAGAAACGCTATGCCCGCGAGGCGCGCTTCCGCTTCTATGGCCTGTTCGCCATCGCCATCGCCATCGGCTTCCTGGTGCTGCTGCTCGGCCGGATCATCGAACAGGGCCACACCGCCTTCACCGCCAGCCAGATCACCGTCCCGGTCTATATGGACCCGGCCCGGATCGATCGGGACTATCCTCAGGGCACCAACTTCCAGCTGCTGGTGGCCCAGCAGCAGCTCGCCCGCATGGGCGTGGTCGACGACGCCCTGGGCACCCAGGCGACCGCCTATCGCACCCTGTTGTCGTCCGAGCTCAAGTTCCGCGCCGCCGACCTGGTGCGCCGCGATCCCTCGGTGATCGGCCAGACGGTCGAGATCACCGCCCCGATGTCGGACGACGCCGACCTCTATTACAAGGGCGAGATCACGCGCGACGAAGACGCCGCCCTGCGCCGGGTCTCGGACCAGCAGATGGACTGGCTGGACGATCTGAAGCGCGACGGCTCGGTCACCTCGGGCTTCAACACCCTGCTGTTCACCCAGGGCGACTCGACCGAGCCCGAGCTGGCCGGCGTGCTGGGGGCCGTGGTCGGCTCGGCCCTGATGCTGCTCGTGACCGCCCTGATCGCCATCCCCCTGGGCGTCGGCGCGGCCGTCTATCTGGAGGAGTTCGCCAGGAAGGGCCGGATCACCGACCTGATCGAGGTCAACATCAACAATCTCGCCGCCGTGCCCTCGATCGTCTACGGCCTGCTGGGCCTAGCCCTGTTCATCAACTTCGCCCACCTGCCGCGGTCCTCGCCGCTGGTCGGGGGTCTTGTGCTGGCCCTGATGGCCCTGCCGACCATCATCATCGCCACCCGCTCGTCGCTGAAGGCCGTGCCGCCTTCGATCCGCGAGGCCGCCCTGGCCATGGGCGCCAGCCGCACCCAGACGGTGTTCCACCACGTCCTGCCCCTGGCCATGCCGGGCGTCATGACCGGGACCATCATCTCCATGGCCCACGCCCTCGGCGAGACGGCCCCGCTGCTGCTGATCGGCATGGTCAGCTTCGTGCCGGGCATCCCGGGGGCCATCACCGAGCCGGCGGGCGCCCTGCCGTCGCTCGTCTACATCTGGGAGAACGCGTCCGAGCTGGCCTTCCACGAGCGGACGGCCGCCGCGATCCTCGTCCTCCTCGTCTTCATGATCGTCATGAACGCCGCCGCCATCCTGCTGCGTCGGCGCTTCGAACGCCGGTGGTAAGCGCATGAAACTCCCCTTCTTCCGCAGCCCCGACGGTCGCGAGGGCGGTGGTCCCGGCGAGCCGGGGCCCGTCGATCCGACCGAAGCGCCGCGCATGGGCGGACAGGTGCTGCCTGGCGCCAGCGCGCCGGTCGATCGGCGCGACGAGACCGTGCTGCCGACCGAACCCGCTGTGTCGGACGCCCAGGGGGAGGCGCCCCCGACCGTCACCGCGCCCGCCGTCTCCGTCGGCCCGACGAAGATCGCGGCGCGCGACATCTCGGTCTTCTACGGCGACAAACAGGCCCTGTACGACGTCAGCCTGGACATCCCTGACAAGACGGTGACGTCCTTCATCGGCCCGTCGGGCTGCGGCAAGTCGACCTTCCTGCGCTGCATGAACCGGATGAACGACACCATCCAGGGCGCCAAGGTGACGGGCCAGATCCTGATGGACGGCGACGACATCAACGCCCGCTCGGTCGATCCGGTCCTGCTGCGGGCCCAGGTCGGGATGGTGTTCCAGAAGCCGAACCCCTTCCCCAAGACCATCTACGAGAACGTCGCCTACGGCCCGCGCATCCACGGCCTGACCAGCTCCAAGTCCGAGATGGACGGCATCGTCGAGGTCTCGCTGAAGCGCGCCGGCCTGTGGGACGAGGTGGCCGACCGTCTGCACTCGGCCGGCACCGGCCTGTCGGGCGGCCAGCAGCAGCGCCTGGTCATCGCCCGCGCCATCGCCGTGAACCCCGAAGTCATCCTGATGGACGAGCCCTGCTCGGCGCTCGACCCCATCGCCACGGCCAAGATCGAGGAGCTGATCGACGAGCTGCGCGAGCAGTACTGCATCGTGATCGTCACCCACTCCATGGCCCAGGCGGCTCGCGTCAGCCAGCGCACGGCCTTCTTCCACCTGGGTCGACTGGTCGAGCACGGCGACACCGAGGAAATCTTCACGAATCCCCGTGAACGGCGCACGCTCGACTACATCACCGGCCGGTTCGGTTAAGGGCCTCGATGAACCAGCACACGGTCAAGGCGTATGGAGACGAGCTGAACCAGCTCACGGCCGAGGTCGCCCGCATGGGGGGGCTCGCCGAGGCCCAGGTCGCCGACGCGGTCGAAAGCGTCGCGCGCCGCGACATCGCCCTGGCCCGCGCCGTCGTCGATCGTGATTTCAAGCTCGACGCCATGCATCGCGACATCGAAAAGAAGGCCATCCGCCTGATCGCCCTGCGCCAGCCCGTCGCCTCGGACCTCAGGAAGACCCTGTCGGCGATGAAGCTGTCAGTCGATCTGGAACGCACCGGCGACCTCGCCAAGAACATCGCCAAGCGCGCGCTAAGCCTGGCCGAGACCGAGCCCATGCAGCCCCTGACCCGGTCGATCGAGCGAATGGGCAAGCTGGTCTCGACCCGACTGCGCGACGTGCTCGACGCCTATACCGCTTCCGAGATCGATCTCGCCGTCGCCGTCTGGCAGTCGGACGACGAGGTGGACGAGCACTACAACGCCCTGTTCCGCGAACTGCTGACCTATATGATGGGCGACCCGCGCACGATCAGCGCCTGCACCCATCTGCTGTTCATGGCCAAGAACCTGGAACGGATCGGCGACCACGCGACCAATATCGCCGAGGTCATTCACTACGAGATCACCGGCGACGAACTGATCGGGGATCGCCCTCGCGGGGCCCCCAGCGACGCCGACACCGCGCCCGGCATGGGCCAGACCCCCTTGCAGCCCCACTGAACGACGTCGCCGACGCCTGACGGAGATCGCAGATGCAGCCCTATATCCTGGTGATGGAAGACGAGGACGCCCTGGCGACCCTGCTCCAGTACAACCTCGAAAAGGAGGGCTATGACGTCGTCGTCGCCGCCGACGGCGAGGAGGGCCTGGTGCAGATCGACGAGCGTCAGCCGGACCTGGTCCTGCTCGACTGGATGCTGCCCAAGGTCTCGGGCATCGAGGTCTGCCGCCGCATCCGCGGCCGGCCTGAGACGCGCAACCTGCCGATCATCATGCTGACGGCACGCGGCGAGGAAAGCGACCGGGTGCGCGGCCTCGACACCGGCGCCGACGACTATCTGACCAAGCCCTTCTCGATGACCGAGCTGATCGCCCGCATCCGGGCGGTGCTGCGCCGCATCCGGCCGGGTCTGGCTGACGACCGCGTCGGCCACGGCGACATCGTCATCGACCGCGTCGCTCATCGGGTCAAACGCTCGGGCAAGGAGGTCCATCTGGGCCCGACCGAGTTCCGCCTGCTGGACCACTTCATGCGGCACCCGGGCCGGGTGTTCAGCCGCGAGCAACTGCTGGACGCGGTCTGGGGCTCGGACGTCTATGTCGAGGCCCGCACCGTGGACGTCCACGTCGGCCGCCTCCGGAAGGCACTGAACGTCGAGGAAAGCGCCAACCCGATCCGCACCGTCCGCTCGGCCGGCTATTCCCTGGACCTCGAGGGCTGACGCCGGGCAGGTGATCGGGCGTCAGGCTCCGATCGCCACGGCCTTCATCGACACGCTCGTGTCGGCCAGCTTGGCGACATCGACCGGCGTTCGCCGCTGGATCAGCTGCTTGCCGGCCATGAATTCGGGCGGCGCGCTGACGGCCTCGACGCAGACGATCCGCTCGCCGCTCAGGTGGAACACCGCGAACCGACCCGCCGCCGGATCGCCCCTCACCAGCGTCCGGTCGGCCTCCATCGGCAGGCCGGCGATCTGCAGCTTGACGTCGTACTGATCCGACCAGAACCACGGCACCTCGGGCGCGCTCTGCGGCCGTCCGACGATGGCATGGGCGGCTTGACGCGCCTGCTCCAGCGCATTGGGCACGCTCTCCAGCCGCACCGTGCAGCCATGGACCGGCACGGGCCTCAGGGTCACGTCGCCGATCGCATAGATGGCCGGGTCCGACGTCCGCGCCGTCTCGTCCACCCGGATGCCGCCCGATCCGCCCGGATCGCAGTCCAGACCCGCCGCCCGCGCCAGAGCGTCGTTGGCCAGGGCCCCGACCCCCACCAGCACCACATCGGCCTCGACCAGCGTCCCGTCGGCCAGCCGCACGCCGCCGTCCTCGAACCCGGCGACCTCGACGCTCACCCGGATGTCGACCCCCTCGGCCCGGTGGCGCTCGGTGAAGAAGGCCGACAGCGGCTCCGACGCGACCCGCTTCAGCACTCGGTCCAGCCGTTCCAGCAGCGCGACCTCGCAGCCCAGGGACCGCGCCGCCGCCGCCGCCTCCAGTCCGACATAGCCCCCGCCGACGATGACCAGCCGCCGCCCCGGCCCCAGCCGGTCCTTCAGCCGCTCGGCGTCCGCCAGCGTCCGCAGCTCGATCAGATCGGGCCGTTCGGCGCCGGACAGGGGCAGCCGCCGCCCCGTCGATCCCGTCGCCAGGATGAGTGCGTCATAGGTTTCGACCGTCCCGTCCGACAGTCTGACGATCCGCTCGCCGCGCTCGATCGACACGACCGTCGTTCCGGTCCTCAGGTCGATCCCGTGCTCGGCATAGTATTCAGCCGGGCGCAGCAGCAGGCTGTCCAGGTCCGCCTCGCCCTTCAGCCAGGCCTTGGACAGGGGCGGGCGTTGATAGGGGGGCGCGGGCTCCTCGCCGATCATCACGATCTCGCCCTCGAAGCCCGAGGCCCTCAGCAGGGCGGCGGCCGACCCGCCCGCATGCCCCGCGCCGACGATGACGACCTTCATCGCCGTCTCCTATTCCGCGTCCGGCTGCAGCTCGGGCCGGGTGTCGGCGAAGGCCGGCAGGGCCAGGCAGGCCGCCTCGATCGCCGCCAGTCGGGGCCAGCGCAAAGCGACGCCGAACCGCCGCGCATTGGCCATCTGCGGCACCAGCAGCACGTCGGCCAGGGTCGGCCGCTCCCCGAAGGCGAAGGGCCCGGGCTGGGCGCTCGCCAGCACCTCCAGCGCCTCGAACCCGCCCGCGATCACCTCGCGCGCCCAGGCGTCGCGCTGGTCCTGATCGTGGCCCAGCGCCTCCAGCGCCTTGAGCACCTTCAGGTTCTGCACCGGGTGGATGTCGCAGGCGATGACCTGGGCGAAGGCGCGCACCTGGGCCCGGGCCACCGGATCGACCGGCAGCAGGGCCGGCTTGGCGAACCGCTCGTCCAGATACTCGCAGATGGCCATCGACTGGGTCAGCACCGCGCCGTCGTCCAGCACCAGGCTGGGCAGCAGGCCCTGCGGATTGATCGCCAGATAGTCGGACGACCGGTGCTCGCCCTTCCTCAGGTGCTGGTGCCGAACCTCGGTGTCGACCCCCTTCAGGGCCAGGACGATGCGGACCCGCCAGGCGGCCGAGGATCGGAAATAGCTGTGCAGGATCATCGCGCCCTCACGCCTCCACCGGGCCGATGGTGACGGTCAGGTCGCCCAGCCCCGCGATCGCGGCCACGATCGTGTCTCCCGGCACCACCGGTCCCACACCGGCGGGCGTGCCGGTGAAGATCAGGTCCCCGGGCAGGAGCCGGTACAGGGTCGATATGTGGGCGATGAGCTCCGGCACCGACCGGATCTGGTCGGACAGGTCGCCGCTCTGGCGACGCTCGCCATTGACCGACAAGGTGATGGCCCCCGCGCCGGGATCGAACCCGGCGGCCGGATGGATGGTGCCCACCGGCTTGGACTGTTCGACGTTCTTGGCGGTGTCCCAGGGACGGCCAGCGGACTTGGCCGAGGCCTGAAGGTCGCGCCGCGTCATGTCCAGACCGACCGCATAGCCGTAAATCAAGCCCGCCGCCTCGGCCACCGGTACGTCGCGCCCCGACCCGCCGATGGCGACGACCAGCTCGACCTCATGGTGATAGTCGGTGGTTCCGGGCGGATAGGGGAGGGTGCCGCCGCCCGCCACGACCGTCTCGGCCCAGGCGGTGAAGAAGAAGGGCGGCTCCCGCTCCGGGTCCGCGCCCATCTCGCGCGCATGGTCGGCATAGTTGCGGCCGATGCAGAACAGGCGGCGGACGGGAAAGTCATCGCCTCCCACGGTCGGCACGAGAAGGGGCGGCGTCGGCTCGAAGGTCAGGGTCACGCGGGGTCTGGTCCCTCTGATGTCGGGGCCGTCCGGCCCGGTCGGAGCCGGGATAGCGGATCGATCGCGGCCTGTCTTCGCCCGCGATCGACGCGCCCCGACGCGGCCCCGCCGTCAGGCCCGCGCGGCGGCCTCCAGGGCGGCGATGTCCAGCCGCTTCATCCCCATCATGGCCTGGAACACCCGCTGCCGCGCCGCCGGGTCGGGGGTCTTCATCAGGGCCATGAAGGGCTTGGGCACCAGCTGCCAGCTCAGGCCAAAGCGGTCCTTCAGCCAGCCGCACTGCTCGGCCTCCGGCACGACCGATAGGGCGGCGTACAGCCGATCCATCTCGGCCTGATCCTCGACCTCGATCTGCAGCGAGATGGCCTCGTTGAACTTGAAATGGGGCCCGCCGTTCAGCGCGGTGAACCGCGTCCCGCCTAGTGTGAACTCGACCATCAGGGCGTCGCCCGCCTTGCCTGCCGGATAGTCGCCGGGCGCGCGCTGGACGGTGTCGATCGTCGAGCCGGGTATGACCGAGACATAGAACTCGGCCGCTTCTTCGGCCTGGGTGTCGAACCACAGGCAGGGAACGATGGTGGATGCGGTCACGGCGATCTCCCTCAGGTATAGCCTCGGCCTTTATATAACCATTTGGTTAAATGCAACCCTGACCCAGGCTTAATCCGCCCGCCCCAATCCCGCCGCAATCCGCTACAAGTGTAACGCTACAAATGTAGCGAGGAGGCCCGCCCATGATCGACGGTTTGCCCAGACGGGAGCGGGAGGTCTTCGAGCGGCTGTGCGGTCTGGGCGAGGCGACGGCGGCGTCCGTCCGCGCCGCTCTTTCCGATCCGCTCAGCGATTCGGCCGTTCGCACCTTGCTCAAGCGACTGGAGGAGCGGGGTCTGGTGGCGCGCGACACCGGCCCTTTGGGCTTCGTCTATCGGCCCGTTCCCGGCGCGGCGACCGTCGCGGCGGGGGCTCTGCGACGCATGGTCGACACCTTCTTCGCGGGCTCGGCCGCCGGGGCCGCGACCGCGCTGCTGGGCATGAGCGGACCCCTGTCACCTGACGAAATCACGGCGCTGGAACGCCTGCTGGACGCCGCAAAGGAGCCAGAGCAATGAGCGCCCTGCTGCTGGCCCTGCTGACCAAGTCCGCCCTGATCGCCGGGCTTGGCCTCGCCCTGTCCGTCTTCGTCGCCCGCCGCGCCGTGGACCGGTCCGACATCCTGCGCGCCACGGTCGTGATCCTGCTGGTCCTGCCTCTCGTTATGGCGTTCGGGCCGTCCCTGCGCCTCTCCCTGCTACCGCCGGTCGAGGCCGCCGCCGCCGCCACGCCCCTGTGGACCGGCACGATCCGCCCGACCGAAGGGCTCAGCCTGTCGGGGGCCGTCATGGCGCCGTCGCCGGCCGAGATCCTGGCCATGCTCTGGTCGCTGGGCGCGGTCCTCGTGGCGGGGCGGTTCGCGCTCGGCGTCTGGACGCTGGCGCGCTGGACGGCGACCAGCCGAGCGGTCGAGGCGTCGGCCTGGACCCGGGCTCTGGCGGATCATGCCGGCTCCCGCTGCCTGCCGGTTCTGCGGCTCAGCGACGCCACCCCCGGTCCCCTCAGCTGGGGCCTGCCGCCCGGCTTCGTGTTGCTGGACCGCGCGACCCTGGCCCGGCCCGAGACCGCCCAGGCCGTCATCGCCCACGAGATGGCGCACCTTCGCCGGCGGGACTGGCTGTTCCTCGTCCTGTCGCGGCTGGCCCTGGCCCTGTTCTGGTTCAACCCCCTGGTCTGGATACTCCACCGCGCCCTCATCGACCGCTCGGAGGAAGCCGCCGACGCCGCCGCCCTGCGTCACGTCGACCGGACCACCTATGCCCGGGCCCTGATCGGCCTGGCCGCCCGCACCGCGCCCACCCCGCTCGCCGCCGCCGCCATGGCGGCCCGGGGCACCCCTCTCAAGCAAAGGATCGCCCACATCATGTCCCAGACCCCCACCCGTCGCCGCCCCGCCCTGATCGTCGCCGCCGTCGCCGGCCTCGCCGCCGTGGCCACCCCGATCGCCGCCTTCGAACTGGCCAGCCGCGCGCCCCAGGTGCCGTTCGCGGCCCTGGCCCCCGTCCCCCCGACGCCTCCGCGCCAGGTCTTCGCGGCGCCCCCCGCGCCCCCTGCGCCGCCCGCGCCTCCGGCACCGTTCGTGGGCGAGGCCCCTCCCGCGCCGCCGGCCCCTCCCGCGCCGCCGGCACCGCCCGAGATCGCCAACCGCGGCGGGGTCTACATCTATCGCAGCGATGACGCCTCGACAGCCGAGGCTCGCCAGGCCGCCGATCAGGCCCGCCAGGCCGCCCGGGAAGCACGCGAGCAGGCGTCCCAGGCCGCCGCCGAGGCGCGCCGGCATGCCGCCCAGGCCCGGCTCGAAGCCTCCCGCGAGCGTGAATCGATGAACTCCGTCCGCCTCGCCGCCGATGCGGCCCGCCGCGCTGGCGATCAGGCCCGCCAGCACGCCCGCGTGGCGATGCGGTCCGCCGAACGCGCCATGGCCGACGCCCGCGTCGAGATGCGTCGCGGGGCCGAGGAGGTGCATCGCGGCGCCGACCACATGCGCCAGGAAGGCCGCCGCCTCGCCGACCCTGCCTATCGCGCCGAACAGATCGAGGAGAACCGCCGCCGGGGCAACACCGTCACCGACGCCGAACTCCGGGCCCTCGGTCCCCGGCTGATCGAACAGGCCGACGACCTCGAACGCCAGGCCGAGCAGATGGCCGCTCAGGCGGCCGACGCCGGCTGATCCGCCTCAGCCCCCGAGCAGCGCCGCCCGCTCCTCGGGGGTCAGCCGCCGCCAGCGGCCTTCGGCCAGCCCGTCCAGCCGGATCGGCCCGATCCGCACCCGCATCAGGTCGGTGACTTCCAGATCGACGCGCTCGCACATCCGCCGGATCTGGCGGTTGCGCCCCTCGGTCAGGACGAAGCGCAGCCGGTTCTGCTCCATCCGCGAGACCCGGGCCCGCTTCAGCTGACGCCCGTCCAGCATGATGCCGTAGCGCAGCGTCGCCAGCTTCTTCTCGGTCACGTCGCCCGCGACCCGCACCACATATTCCTTGTCCAGCGTCGAGGCGGGCCCGATCACCGCCTTGGCCACCACCCCGTCCGACGACAGCAGCAACAGGCCACGCGAATCCTCGTCCAGCCGCCCGATGGGGGGCAACGCCGCATCCTTCGATGGGACCTCTCCCTCGCCGACCCGCGCCTCGGCGGTCAGCAGCCGCACGGCCGGGACCTTGCCCGGCTCCGGCTGGCCCGAGACATAGCCGACCGGCTTGTGCATCACGATGGTCATGCCCTGGGCCAGCGCGGCCTCGGCCCGGTCGGCCAGGGTCAGGGTCTGGCCCGGCGACAGCTTTCTGCCGGCATCGGTCACCACCTCGCCGTCGATGGACACCAGACCGTCGGCGATCAGGGCGTCGGCCTCGCGGCGCGAGCAGACGCCGGTCTGACCCAGCCATTTGTTGATCCGGACCGGTTCCGGACCGTCGTACACGCGGGCGAAGGCCAAGAGATCAGTCGCCCGCCAGCGTCGCGAGAGCCGCCAGCGCCGCCTCGTCGTCCTGCGCCGAGGTCGCGCCCGACACGCCGATCGCGCCCACGATCCGCCCGTCGATCACGATCGGCCGCCCGCCGGGGAACGGCAGGGTGTCTTCGTTGGCCAGGATCACCAGCCGCCCCGCCACGACGCGCTCCTCCAGGGCCGCCGTCGCCAGCTGATAGCGGGCCGAGGTCTCCGCCTTCCTCTGGGCGACGTGGATGGAGCCGTACTGGGTGTCGTCCATCCGTCCGAACGCGACCAGGGCTCCGGACGGCTCGACGACGGCGACGGCCAGGCGCCATCCGTTGGCCGCGCCGTGCGCCATCGTCCGGTCGATCAGGTCTTGCGCGACCACCAGCGACACCGGAGGGCCGTAGGAGGGTGCCGGCGCAGGCGGCAGGGCGGGCGCGGTCTGCGCGGGGGCGACCGTCGCGGCCGAGGCCAGGGCCAGGGCGAGAATCAGGGCCTTCATCGTCGATCTCCGGGTCAGGTCACGCGGCGAAACAGCAGCGTCAGATTGTTGGCGGGCATCTCGACGCGGCGCGTCAGATGCAGTCCGTTCGACCGCGCGCAGGCCACCACCGCGTCCCGGTCCCGCAGGCCCCACGCTGGATCGCGTGCCTTCAGGCTCTCGTCGAAGGCGGCGTTCGACGGCGCCAGCGGCGCGTCCGCTTCGCGGAACGGCCCATACAGCACCAGAAGCCCGCCCGGATCTGGCAGCACCCGCCCGGCACCGGCCATCAGCCCTTCGGTCGCGGACCACGGGCTGATGTGGATCATGTTGATGCAGACCATGACCTGCACGTCCAGCGCCGGCCACCCGTCCGGATCGGCGGCGTCCAGCGCCAGCGGGGGCCTCAGGTTCGGCAGGGCGGCCTCGGCGGCCCATGCGGCGATGCTGGCCCGGGCCTCGGCGGACGGATCACTCGGCGTCCAGGTCGTGCGGGGCAGGGCACGGGCGAAGGCCACCGCATGCTCGCCCGAGCCCGAGGCGATCTCCAGCACCCGCCCTTCCGCAGGCAGATGCGCGCGCAGGACCTCCAGGATCGCGGCGGTGTTGCGCGCCACCGCGGGCGAGGCCAGGGCCCCCGGGGGGGCGGCCGTCTGGATGGGATCGAGCGTCTGCATCGGCCCGGAATACAGCTGACCGGACCCTCGCGCGACCGGTTTCCGCTCCGCCTTGACGAGGTTCGGCTTCGTCGGGGGCGAAATCTTGCGCCGGTTGACGCGGCGGCAGGACGGGTGTCATTGCGGCGTGAAACAGGCCGTGAAGACCTGTTACAATCAGGAGAGGGCCACGGCGGGCGTCAGACCGGTCGGGCCGAGGACGTTTCAGGAGCCTGCGCGTGCCATCCACCTCGACCATCCCGGGCCTGCACCCGGCGCCGACCCGTCACGCGGGTCTGGTCGCCTGGGTCGAACAGATCACGGCCCTGACCCGGCCCGCCCGCGTCCACTGGTGCGACGGTTCCGAGGCCGAAAAGGCCCTCATCGTCGCCGACCTGATCGAGAGGGGCACGCTGAAGGCCTTGGACCCGGTGAAGCGCCCCGGCAGCTACTACGCCGCCTCCGACCCCCGCGACGTCGCCCGGGTCGAGAGCCGCACTTTCATCTGCTCCGAGGACGAGGTCGACGCCGGCCCGACCAACAACTGGTCCGATCCGGTCGAGATGCGCGGCCGTCTGGACGGCCTGTTCGGCGGCTGCATGGCCGGACGGACGATGTATGTCGTGCCCTTCTCCATGGGCCCGCTGGGTTCCGAGCTGTCGGCCCTCGGCGTCGAGATCACCGACAGCGGCTATGTCGCCGTCTCCATGGGCATCATGACCCGGATGGGCGCCGCCGCGCTGGAAGCTCTGGGCGACGACGGCGTCTTCGTGCCCTGCGTCCACACCCTGGGCGCGCCCCTGGCCGAGGGTCAGGCCGACGTCGCCTGGCCCTGCAATCCCGAGAAGTGGATCGTCCACTTCCCCGAGACGCGCGAGATCTGGTCCTACGGCTCGGGCTACGGCGGCAACGCCCTGCTGGGCAAGAAATGCTACGCCCTGCGCATCGCCTCGGTCATGGCCAGGGACGAGGGCTGGCTGGCCGAGCACATGCTGATCCTCAAGCTGACCAGCCCCCAGGGGCGGGTCAAATACATGGCCGCCGCCTTCCCCAGCGCCTGCGGCAAGACCAACCTGGCCATGCTCCAGCCCAGCCTGCCGGGCTGGACCGCCGAGACGGTCGGCGACGACATCGCCTGGATGCGCTTCGGCGACGACGGCCGCCTGTACGCGGTGAACCCCGAGGCCGGCTTCTTCGGCGTTGCCCCGGGCACCAGCCGCAACACCAATCAGAACGCGCTCGAGACCCTGGCCACCAACACCGTCTTCACCAACACCGCCCTGACCGCCGACGGCGACGTCTGGTGGGAAGGCCTGACGAAGGTTGTGCCCGCGGGTCTGACCAACTGGAAGGGCCAGCCCCACGACCCGGCCTCGGGCGAGCCCGCCGCCCATCCCAACGCCCGCTTCGCCGCCCCGGCCGGACAGTGCCCGACCATCGCGCCCGAATGGGAAGACCCGCGCGGCGTGCCGATCGACGCCATCCTGTTCGGCGGCCGCCGCGCCTCGGCCGTGCCTCTGGTGACCGAGGCCTTCGACTGGGAACACGGCGTCTTCATGGGCTCGACGGTGGCCAGCGAGGGCACGGCCGCCGCCGAGAACAAGGTCGGCGAACTGCGCCGCGATCCCTTCGCCATGCTGCCCTTCTGCGGCTACAACATGGGCGATTACTTCGCCCACTGGCTGGCCATGGGCGACCGGGCCGATGCCGCGAAACTGCCGCGCATCTTCTTCGTCAACTGGTTCCGCAAGGACGACGAGGGCAAGTTCGTCTGGCCCGGCTTCGGTGACAACGCCCGTGTCCTGAAGTGGATCGCCGAACGCATCGACGGCGAGGCCGAAGCCCTCGACAGCCCCGTCGGCCGCGTCCCGACCCGTGGCGCTTTGGACCTCGACGGCCTCGACTTGACCGAGGCCCAGCTGTCCACCCTGCTGGACGTCGACGCCGAGGTCTGGGCCGAAGAGGCCTCGATGATCCCCGACTTCTACGCCCAGTTCGGCGACCGTCTGCCCGAGCGCCTCTGGTCCCAGCACGCCGCCCTGACCGGCCGCCTCGCTGCCGCCCGGGGCGAACCGGCGGTCCTCGCGGCGGAGTAGGTTCAAACCGCCTCTCCTCCCCACGCCTTCGGCGCAGGGAGGAGAGGCTCACCGCTTGCATTCGGGGCTCTCTCGGTCGAAGCAGCCGCCGTGGCCGACCTCTCCTGCGACATCGTCATTCTCGGCGCGGGCGTCCTCGGCCTCGCCGTCGCGGCGGAGCTGACCGCCCGGGGGGCCGACGTCCGGATCATCGATCCCGGCGACCCCAACGCCTCCGCCATCGCCGCCGGCATGATCGCCCCGGCTTTCGAGAGCCTGCTGGACGACGCCGACCCCGCCCGCGCGGCCCTGCTGAGGGAGGCCGCCGCCCTGTGGCCCGCGTTCGCTGACCGCCACGGCCTGACGCTGGACCCGACCCCCGCCCTCTGGCGCAGCCCCGACCCGGACGGCGTCGCTGCGCGTCTGCGCGCCCTCGGCTTTCGCGCGGAGCCGGTCTCGGACGGCGTCAGCGCGCCCGACGACATCCGCATCGACGCGGCCGAGGCGCTCCATCACCTCCTCACCGGCCTCGGCGAGCGCCTGACGGCCGGCTCGGCCCATTCGCTGGAGCCGTCCGACGACGGCTGGACCGTCATGAGCGCCGCAGACGCCGTCCGATGCCGCACCGTCCTCCTCGCCACGGGCGTCGCCGCGCCGCTTCCGGGACTGCCGGATGCTGCCGCGCGAGCCGTCGCCGAGGTTCGCCCCATCGCCGGACAGATCGGCTTCGTCGCCCAGCCCTTGACAGACCGCGTCCTGCGCGGCCCCGGCGGCTATGTCGTTCCGGCCGGGCAGGGGGCCCTGATCGGCGCCACCATGGTCGAGGGGCAGTCGCCCGCCACGGTCGATCCCACAGCCTCCGCCCGCCTGATCGCCATGGCCGAGGCCCTGTTGGGCCACGCCATCGACGCCTCCGTCGACTGGCGGGCGGCGGTCCGGGGGACCAGCTCCGACGGCCTTCCGCTCGCCGGACCGGCGGGGCAGGGCGTCCACCTGGCCCTCGCCCCCCGCCGAAACGGCTGGCTGCTGGCTCCGCTGGTGGCCCGCGTCGTCGCCGACGGCATCGAGGGCGGGCCGCGCGGCATCCACGCCGCCGCCCTCGACCCGCTGAGGTTCCTGGGATCCTCTGCGTGATGAAGGGCCGCCGTTAACGGACATTAACGCTCGCTTAACCACGTTCTCGCAGCCTCTGGCCCCATGAACGTCAGGGCGATTCCAGCATCGGGAGGGGTCGAGGCCGCGATCCGTCGCGCGTCCCAGTCGACCGGCGTCGACTTCGACTTCCTGATGAAGACCGCTCGCCGCGAGAGCGCCTTCAACCCCAACGCCCGCGCCCCGACCTCCTCGGCGTCGGGCCTGTTCCAGTTCATCGAGCAGACCTGGCTGGCGACGGTGAAGCAGCACGGGGCCAAGCACGGCTATGGCCAGTACGCTGACCTGATCCACCGGGGCTCCGACGGCCGCTGGCGTGTCGAGGGCTCGGCCCGCAACGTCGTGCTGGACCTGCGCTTCGACCCCCAGGCCGCTTCCCTGATGGCGGGCGAGCTGACGGCCCAGAACGCGGCCTATCTCAGGGGACGCACTGGTCGCGATCCCGGCGCGGGCGACCTCTATGCCGCCCACTTCCTCGGCCCGGCCGGAGCCGCGCGGATCATGGAGGCCATGGCGACCCGGCCGGGCGCCAGCGCCGTGGCGATGTTCCCGGAGGCCGCATCGGCCAACCGCTCGATCTTCTATCGCAACGGCCGCCCCGCGACCGTCGCCGAGGTCCACGCCAATCTTCAGAGCACCGCCGGCGGCCCCGCCCCCGTGATCGGCCCGGCCGCCCCCGCCGCCCCCCTGCTGGATGAGCGCGAGCTGGCCATCGCCGCCCGCATGGACCGGCTGAAACAGGATCAGAGCCTGCTGTCCCTGCTGCTCGGCCAGGACGGAGACGGGCAGTTCAAGCCGGGCGGGGCGTCGGGCTTCGGCGGCGCCTTCGGGCCCGAGCCGAAATCGTCGTCCGGAGGGTCTTGGTAAACCGGCCGTTAAGCCTGGCGGTTCACGCTCCGCTTCGACTCAGGAGATGCTGACCGCACCATGACCGCCCACCGCGCCCGACTGACCGAGTTCGACATCCGCCGCCTGATCAAGGCGTCCGACGACGACGACCGGGCCGCCGCCGCGCACAAGCTGTGCCGCAGCATGGACCGGGCCGAGCTGGACGACGTCGACCGCGAGGCCGCCCACAAGATCATGCGCATGCTGGCCGACGACGCCGCCGAATTGGTGCGCCGCGCCTTGGCGGTGACGCTTCGCAGTTCCGACCTTCTGCCGCGCGACGTGGCCCGGAAGCTGGCCATGGACGTCGATTCCATCGCCCTGCCCATCATCGGTTCCTCGCCCGTGTTCGCCGACGAGGACCTGATCGAGATCGTCCGCGCCGGCTCTGCTGCGCGTCAGGTCGCGGTCGCCGCCCGCCCGCGCGTGTCGCGCGACGTCGCCGACGTCGTGGCCGCCGAGGGCGTCGAGACGGCCGTCCGCACCCTGGCCTCCAACGACAACGCCGACCTGTCCGAGCGCGCCATGGGTCGGGCCATCGACCGTTTCGGATCGGTGCCCGAGGTCGTGGCCGCCCTGGCCTATCGCCAGGTCCTGCCGCTGGACATCACCGAACGCCTCGTCGCCCTGGCGTCGGAGGCGGTGCGCGAGCATCTGGTCAGCCGGCACGCCATCGCGCCCGAGACCGCCATCCGCCTGTCGACCTTCGCGCGCGAGCGGGCGACCGTCGACCTGATCGACCAGGCCCCGGCCGACGCCGACCTGGCGACCTTCGTGGCCCAGCTGAATTCGCGAAAGGCGCTGACCGCCTCCCTGCTGCTGCGGGCCCTGGCGCGCGGCAAGATGGCCCTGTTCGAGCACGGCATCGCCGAACTGTCCTCGACGCCGCACCATCGCGCCTGGCTGATGGTCCACGACGCCGGGCCACTGGGACTCAAGGCCATCTATGACCGGGCCGGCCTGCCGCCGCGCCTGTTTCAGGCCTTCCGCGCCGGGGTCGACACCTGGCGTCAGCTCTCGGCCGAGGGCGCCGACACCTCGGGCGAGGCCTTCCGCCAGCAGATGCTGGAACGTTTCCTCACCCAGCGTCCGAACGCGCCGCGCGACGATGTGGCCTATCTGATGGAACGGCTGGACCAGCCCGCCCAGGGCCCGACGCGGCTGATCGCGGCGAACGCAGCCTGAGGCTCAGGCTTCGGCGAAGAATTCACCCGGCGCGGTGCGCGGCGACCTTGGCTTCCAGCGTCTCGGCCAGGATGCGGCCGGTCGGGTGGTCGTCGGTCTGGATCTGGTCGCGGACGACGGCGCGAATGGCGTCGATATGGGCGTCGATCAGCATCATCGGGGCGTCCATGCGCCGGATCGGATCGTCCATCAGCTTGCACAGCGATCCGGCCAGGCGGGTGACCAGCGGATACTGATAGGTCGAGCCCAGGCCCTTCAGGTCATGGGCGCGGAAATACAGGCCCTCGGCGGTTTGGGGCGTATAGCCTTCGACGCGGATCGTCGCCTGTGCGGTGTCCAGCTTGGTGATCTCGTCCTGCAGCCACTGGCCGAACTGGCCCGACATCGCCTTCAAGGCCTCTTCGGCCTTGGCGATGGCATCGGCGTTGATGCCGCCGAACCCGCCGCCGACCTTGGCGCGCAGGACGTTGGGCGGACGGATGACCTGAGCCGGGTTGCTCATGAGACGCTCCTGAGGACTGCTCCGTGAACAGTGCGCACACGCCCCTTAAGAAGCGGTGACTCTGATACCCCGGGTTGGGGCGGCCAGGGCCCTCAGGCCATGAACTGCTCGGCCAGGACCCGCTCCTCGAACGAGCGGCCGGCGTCGAACAGCATGGTCAGGGCGACGTCGCGGCGCTCCTTGACCGCCACGCGGACGACGTTGCGGACTTCCAGCCCGTCGGCCACGGCGCTGACCGGGCGCTTGTCGGCCTCCAGCACCTCGAACTCGACCTTGGCCCGGTGCGACAGCATGGCCCCGCGCCAGCGCCGGGGGCGAAAGGCGCTGATGGGCGTCAGCGCCAGCATGCGGGCGTCCAGCGGAATGATCGGGCCGTGGGCGGACAGGTTGTAGGCGGTCGATCCGGCCGGCGTGGCCACCATGCAGCCGTCGCACGTCAGTTCCTCCAGCCGCACCTTGTCGTCGACGCTAATCTTCAGCTTGGCCGACTGGCGGGTCTGGCGCAGCAGGGACACCTCGTTGATGGCGAGCCCGGACTGGGCCTGGCCGCTCTCTGTCCAGGCGTCCATCTGCAGGGGATGGATGACGGCGCGACCGGCGGCGGCGACGCGCTCGGGCAGTCCGTCCTCCTCATAGTCGTTCATCAGAAATCCGACCGAGCCCCGGTTCATCCCATAGACCGGCGTGCGCCGGCTCAGGTTGGCGTGCAGCGTCTCCAGCATGAAGCCGTCGCCGCCCAGGGCCACGATGACGTCGGCCTCGGCTTCTGCCACCGATCCGTAACGGGAGACCAGGCGATCGCGCGCGGCCAGCGCCTCGGGCCGGTCGCTGGCGCAGATGGCGATGCGGGAAGGAGCAGGAACCGGGTTCACCCGGCGAGGTGGCCCGAGCGGGGCGGCGAAGTCAAACCAAGCCGCCGGGGGTCAGTCGCCGACGTGCCCCAGCATGGCCCGGAATTCGCGCGCGGCGGCGGAGGGGGGCAGGGACATCCGCCCCTGCATCCCGGTGTCCGCGTCGCCCGGCCAGCCATCGGACAGCTGGCGGATCTCGTCCAGGACCGCCGGGAAGACGGCGCGGTCGATGCCGACCGACGCGCACAGCAGGAACAGGGCGTCGGCGCTGGGGCGCAGGATGGCGGCGCGCACCTGGGTCAGGCTGAAGCCCGACAGGGCGGCGATCCCGTGCTCGAACAGGCCCAGGCGCTTTTCGCGAACCGCGCGGATCAGGAAGCCGGCGCGAAGCTGGCCTCCGGTCTGCAGCTTGGCTACCAGGCGGCGTTCCATCTCGTCGCGCTCGACGACGCTGACCGCTTGCTGGATCCCCTTCGGTTCGGCCTTCTCGGGCTCCACGCGCCGGGTGGCGACGTCGATGGCACTGGCCAGCTTGCTCTCGTCGACGCGGAACCGCTCGCCGATCGCCTCGCGCAGCGCCTGGCCGACATACTGGTACAGCTGGGTCGCCAGGGTGTCGTTCAGCCGGGGATGGCGCGTCAGGGGCGCGCGCAGGGCCGCGATGCGCCGCGAATGGTCGATCAGCCGTTCCAGCGCGGTCTCGGAGACCTCGGCGGTCTTGTTTCCCGCGAGCGCCGTCAGGGTCGCGGGATCGGCCTTGTCGATGATGGCGTCGGCGATCCGACCCGAGATGTGGGGTCGGCGGGCGACCTCGATCTGGTGCTCGATAGTGGCCTCGACCAGCACCCGCAGCAGGTCCTGATCCTTCAGCAACGGGCTGTTGGCGATGACTGGACGGGCGATCTCGATCTCGTCCAGGGCCAGCATGGCGACCAGGGCGGGCGGAGCCCATTCAGCCTTGGCCAGGGCCTCGGACAGGGCCTTGCGGATATCGCGCTCGGCCTGCCGGGCCAGGATCATGAAGATGTCGCCCAGCAGGGGCGAGGCCTCGGCCCCTGGCGGGGTCGCGTCGCACAGGGCGGTAATGCCGAGCAGAAGCCGGCGGCGGTCCTCGATCGACTTGGAGCGGGCCAGGTCCAGCAGGCGGGCCGCGGTCGACGCCTCACCCGTCTCTTCGGCGCGATAGGTCTGCATCTGCACGACAGCGGTCACGAGGCGGCTCCGGTCGGAGAAGGTCCGAGCGAGCGTCAGCTTGGCCGTCGGACGTGAAAACTCGGTTAATGAAGCCTGAATCGGCGGCGTTCTTGACCCAACCGGACGTTGGCGCGAGGGTCGCTCGAAACGATCCAGGAGACGCATCATGGCCGACGGTTCGACCCCCTCTCTGAAATCGCGCGTCTCGGCCGAGGAGTGGCAGGCCCGGGTCGACCTTGCGGCGCTGTACCGGCTGGTGGCTCTGCACGGCTGGGACGACATGATCTTCACCCACATCTCGGCGCGCGTCCCGGGGCCCGAGCATCACTTCCTCATCAACCCTTACGGCTACTATTTCGAGGAGATCACGGCCTCGTCGCTGGTGAAGGTCGATCTGGACGGCAACGTCGTCCAGGAGACGCAGAGCTTCATCAATCCGGCCGGCTTCACCATCCATTCGGCCATCCACGCCGCGCGCGAGGACGCCCAATTCGTCATCCACCTGCATACGGTCGCCGGTGTCGGCGTGGCGGCCCAGCAGGAAGGCCTGCTGCCGATCGGCCAGAACGCCTGCCTGCTCCAGCATCAGGTGGCCTATCACGGCTATGAGGGGTTGGCGCTGAACCACGACGAGCGCGAGCGGCTGGTGGCGGACCTCGGCGACAAGCCGCTGATGCTGCTGCGCAACCACGGCACCCTCGCGGTCGGTCAGACGGCGGCGGCGGCCTGGGTCGGCATGTTCTTTCTGGAGCGGGCCTGCGCCCAGCAGGTGGCGGCGCTGTCGGGCGGCCGCGAGCACGTCCTGATGGCCCCCGACGCCGCCCAGGCCGAGACCAAGGAACAGGGCAAGGGCATCGGCTTCATCTCCGGCCTGGCCTGGCCGGGCGCGCTCCGGGTGCTGGACCGGAAGTCCCCCGGCTACGACGCCTGATGCGTCTGGCCGTCATCGCGGGCGCGACGCTCGCGGTGGCTGCGGTTTCGTCGGCCCAGGCCAGCGCCTGGGCCCAGAAGAAGGGCCAGGCCCAGGTCATCGCCAAGGCCGAGGTCATGCGGGCGACCCAGGGCTATGACCGTTCAGGTGCCCCCCTGCCGCTGCCCGCTCCGCGCGAGGATCGGGCGGCGGGCATCTTCGCCGAATACGGCCTGACGGACCGGATCACCCTGCAGCTGAAGGGCGACTGGCAATCGGGCGAGGACGCCTTCGTCGACTATTCCGGACGCGGCCCGGTCGAGATCGGCCTGACCTGGCAGGCGTGGCGCGACGACCATGCCGCCGTCAGCCTCTATGCCGGCTATGCCGACGGCGGCCAGGGCCGCAACGCCGGCTATGCCGCGCCGGGCGTAGGGGACAGCGACTGGGAGGTCCGGGTCGCGGCCGGTCGAGGCTTCGGCGCGCCGGCGGCGATGGCAGGGCGCTGGGGCGCGGACCGCACCTTCGTCGAGGCGCAGCTGGCCCGGCGCAGGCGCGACGGCCTGCCTGACGAGGTCCGGGCCGACCTGACGGCGGGCGCGCATTTCGGCGCGGACTGGACGGTCCTGGTCCAGGCCTTTGGTGGCGTCACCGACGACGATGGGGCAAGATGGTTGTCGGTCGAGACGTCGGTCGTCCGCCACCTGGGTCGCTGGAGCCTGCAGACGGGCTGGCGGCGAACGGTCGCAGGACGCGAGACGCCCCTCGCCGCGGGGCCCGTCGTGGCGCTCTGGAGACGCTTTTAAAGCCTGCGACCAATCGCGCGACGGAAACGGGAACGGTCAACGTTACAAACTGTTTAGGTTGCCTGACGTGGCGGAAACGTTATGGCCAACCGCTCCTTCAGCCTCCGAGACATGCGCGCGTGATCAAACGTCACTTCTTTCTCGTCGCCGCCGCCGTGGTGCTCGGTCTCATGATCGTGGCCGCCGTGCTGCGCGTCGCTTTCGCCGAGGACGAGGGCGTGGGTCGCGGCGGACCGGGCGGACCGGGCGGCGGACGCAGCCAGGCCGTGTCCGAAGCGGTGGTGACGCTGCGTCCCTTCAGCGATCAGATCGACGTGCTGGGCGTGGCCCGGGGCCGCCGTTCGGTCAACATCACCTCGGCGACGTCCGAGCTGGCGACCGCCGTGCTGTTCCAGGACGGCCAGAGGGTCGCCGCGGGCGCGCCACTGGTCCGGCTGCAGGCCGGCGAGGAGGAAGCCTCCATCATTCAGGCACGCGCCAACCTGGCCCAGGCTGAGCGCGAATACGAACGCTTCCGCGAACTTGCCGAGCGGGGCGTCGCCCCGCGCGTCTCCGCCGAAGACGCCGAAACCGCCGTCGAAACGGCGCGCGCCACCCTGACCGCCGCCCAGGCCCGTCAGGGCGACCGCGTCATCCGGGCCCCGTTCGCCGGGGTCCTGGGCCTGTCGACGATCACGGCGGGCACCCTGATCAGCCCCGGGGCCGTGATCACCACCCTGGACGATATCTCCGTGATTCGCGTCGATTTCCCGGTGCCGGAACGATACCTTAGCGTGCTGCGCGAAGGCCTGCCGATCACGGCGACGGCCGATGCCTATGGCGACGACGCCTTCACGGGCCGCATCGCCCTGATCGACACCCGGATCAACGAGACGACCCGCGCCGTGACCGCCCGCGCCGAGTTCTCCAATCCCGGCGGCCGCATTCGTCCCGGCATGCTGATGCGCGTCGGCATCCAGGAGGGACAGCGACAAAGCCCGGCCGTGCCTGAATCCGCTGTCCAGTACGAGGGCGAGAGCGCCTTCGTCTACCGGATCGCCCCCGGAGAGAACGGCGCCACCGCCCAGCGCGTCGAGGTCGAGCCCGGCGCGGTCGAAGGCGGCTTCGTCGAGATCGTGTCCGGCCTGACCGCCAACGACCGGGTCGTCGGCTCGGGCCTGAACCGTATCCAGCCCAACGCCCCCATCCGCGTCGCCGGCGCGGGGGGCGAGGGCCAGGGACGCCCGCCAGCAGGAGCGACCGCGCGATGATGCTCTCTGATGTCGCGGTCCGCCGCCCGGTCTTCGCCGCCGTGGCGGCCATCGTGCTGTGCGTCATCGGGGCGGCGGCCTTCTTCTTCCTGCCGGTGCGCGAACTGCCCGACGTCGACCCGCCCATCGTCTCGGTCTCGACCAGCTATGCCGGGGCCTCGGCCGAGGTCATCGAGAACCAGATCACCGAGCCCATCGAACAGCAGGTCGCGGGCATCCAGGGGATCGAGCGGATCTCCTCGACCAGCCGCGACGGCCGGTCCAACGTCACCATCGAGTTCGCCCTGGGCCGCGATATCGACGTCGCGGCTTCCGACGTGCGCGACCGCGTCAGCCGGGTCCAGGGCAATCTGCCCGACCAGGCCAATCCGCCCGAGGTCGCCAAGGCCGACTCCGACGGCCAGCCGATCATGATCCTGTTCCTCCGCTCAGCCACGATGAACCGGCTGGAGCTGACCGACTATGCCGACCGGTATCTGCTGGACCGGCTCGCGACCGTGCCCGGCGTCGCCCAGGTGCAGATCTACGGCGAGCAGCGCTACGCCATGCGGGTCTGGCTGAACCCCGAGGCCATGGCCGCGCGGGGCCTGACCGTCACCCAGGTCGAGCAGGCCCTGACCCGCCAGAACGTCGAGCTTCCCGCCGGCTCGCTGGAGTCGACGGACAAGGACTACACGATCCGGGTCGACCGCACCTATGCGCGAGCCGAAGACTTCGCCCAGCTCCCGATCAGCGCGACCGGCAACGCGTCCCAGACCTCGGCCGGCGCGTCCGGGGCCGTTTCCACCGGGGCCCAGCCGACCGGATCGGGCGCGCAGGGCGCGCTCCAGGGCCGGCCGGTCTATGTCACCCGCCTGGGCGACATCGCCCGCGTCGAGGAGGCTCCCGAAGAGACCCGCCGTCTGTTCCGCGGCAACGGCCTGGACCAGATCGGCCTGGCCGTGACCCGTCAGGCCCAGGCCAACGACCTCGAAATCTCCAAGGGCGTCACCGCCCTGGCCGAGGACATCCAGTCCAGCCTGCCGCCCGAGACGGAACTGGTCGTCGGCTCCGACAACTCGGTCTTCACCAAGCACGCGATCGAGGAAGTCTGGATCACCATCGGCATCGCCCTGGTGCTGGTGGCGCTGGTCAACTTCATCTTCCTGGGCACGCTCCGGGCGGCGCTGATCCCGTCTATCGTGGCGCCGATCTGCCTTCTGGCCACCTTCATCGTCCTGGCCCCGCTCGGCTTTTCACTGAACCTGCTGACCCTGCTGGCCCTGGTGCTGGCGATCGGCTTGGTCGTGGACGACGCCATCGTGGTGACGGAGAACATCCAGCGACGCCTGGATCACGGCGAGCCGCCCCTGGTCGCCGCCGAGCGTGGCACGCGTCAGGTCTTCTTCGCCGTGGTCGCCACCACGGTCGTGCTTCTGTCGGTGTTCGCCCCGCTGATGTTCCTGCCGGGCTACGTCGGCCGACTGTTCGTGGAACTGGCCGTGGCCATCTCCGCCTCGATCGCCTTCTCGGCCTTCCTGGCCCTGACCCTGTCTCCCATGCTGGCGTCCAAGATCCTGCGCCCCGCCTCGGGCGGGGGCTGGGTGGCCCGGCGGGTGGACTTCGCGATGGACAAGCTCAAGAACTCCTACGCCAACTCGCTGGACATGCTGGTCGGACGCCGCATCGCCGTGATCGGCGTGGCGGCGATGGTGCTGGTCATCGGCGGCGGGGCGGGCCTGATGTTCCTGAACCTGCCCAACGAACTGGTCCCGCCGGAAGACCGCGGCCGGGTCTCGGTCCGCGTTCAGGGGCCCGAGGGCGCCGGCTTCGACTATACCCGCGAGATCATGCTGGGGCTCGAGCCCATCCTGGCCGAATACCGCGAGGCCGGAGAGGTCGAGAGCTTCCTGATCTCCGCCCCGGGTTTCGGCGGCGGCAGCTTCAACTCCGGCAACGCGGTCATGGTGCTGAAGGACTGGTCCGAACGGACCCGGTCGGCCGACGAGATCGCCCAGGAGATCAACGGCAAGCTGCGCGGCCAGGTCGATGCCCAGGTCAACGCTTCCACGCCCGGCGCTTTCCAGCGGGGCGGCGGCGGCGGCGGCAACTCCATCGACCTGGTGGTCACCGGCTCGGACTACAACGAGATCTTCCAGTGGCTGCAGCCCATCCTGCTGGCGTCTCAGGCCAATCCCGGCTTCTCGCGTCCGCGCCTGAACTACGAACCCAATTCGCCCCGCCTGCTGGTGGAGGTCGATCCCCAGCGCGCCGCCGCCCTCGGGGTGTCGTCCCAGGAGATCGGCCGCACGCTGGAGACGATGTTCGGCTCCCGCCGCGCCACCACCTATCTACGCGGCGGCCAGGAGTATGACGTCATCCTTCAGACCGACCGCGAGCGGCGCTCGTCCCTGGCCGATCTGAACACCCTGTACGTCGGGACCGGTGGCGGGACCCTGGTGCCTCTGTCCTCCGTCGTCTCGACCGAGACGACCGGCGCGACACCGGATCGTCGCCGCCTGGATCGCCAGCGGGCCATCACCCTGCAGGCGGACCTCAACCCGGGCATGACCATCGCCGACGCCGTGGCCTTCATGGACGCCCAGGTCGCCCAGCAGCCGCAGGGCATCGTCAACATCCAGTACGGCGGCACGGCGCGCGACCAGCAAGAGGCGGGCGGGGCCGTTCTGGCCGCGTTCGGTCTGGCGCTGCTGCTGGTGTTCCTGGTGCTGGCGGCCCAGTTCGAGAGCTGGATCACCCCGGCGGTCATCATGCTGACGGTGCCGCTGGCCGCCGCCGGAGGGCTGTTCGGCCTGCTGATGGCGGGGTCCAGCCTGAACATCTATTCCCAGATCGGGCTGATCATCCTGATCGGGGTCGCGGCCAAGAACGGCATCCTGATCGTGGAGTTCGCCAACCAGCTCCGCGACCAGGGCCGGTCCATCAAGGAGGCTATCGTCGAAAGCTCGTCGCTGCGTCTGCGGCCGATCATCATGACCTCGATCGCCACCGCCTTCGGGGCCCTGCCGCTGATGCTGTGGCAGGGCGCGGGCGCCGGCAGCCGCCAGACCATCGGCGTGGTGATCTTCACCGGCGCCATGTTCGCGACCCTGCTGACCCTGTTCGTCGTGCCCGTGATCTACGGTGCCCTGGCCCGCTTCACCCGGTCGCCGGAATACACCGCCCGCAAGATCGAGGAGTGGGAAGCCCAGGAGCAGACCGCCAACGACCAGGTCCCGATCGCGGCGGAGTAGGGGGGCGCTGGCGTCTCCGCTGCGCCCGCTGCTCCCTCTCCGTGAGAGGACGAGAACCGCGAGCGAAATCCCTTCTCCCGCAAGGGGAGAAGGGAAAATCTTCAATCATCCGCGCTCGCCCGGATTCCCCCAGCGAATCCAACGCCCGTCGCATCCGAAGCCTCGCGAACGCGCCCGCATTGACGCGCGTGCTACCCTCCCCCTCGGTTCCGTCGCCTGGGAAGGGCGCAAGGCCTTGCGAGCTTGTCGCGGCGGAAGCGGTTGGAGCGGGGGCTCTGACGTGGACCGGACGGAGGGGGGCCGAAAACCTCATCGCCGCCGGATCCGGGTCGGGGTGGCGTGGGCGCACCAGCGTTCGGAATGAGGGGCCGGGCTCAAGCAGCCCGGGACCGCGTCCCGGGCGGTAGCCCACCAAAAAGGCGTCAGGCAGAAGACCGGGCGCGTTCAGGGGATCGGCTCTCGCAAGGACGCCGACCCTCCCGCCGGAGGCGTCAGTAGCGGCAAGGCTCTAACAGGGCCGTTGGTCCCCGGTCAGTCGGCTTCGAGCGACGCGGGGCCGTCCGCTTCCGATCAGACCAGCCGCGCGGAGCAGTCGTCTTTCGCCGAAACACAAACTCCTACGGTCTCCGGGCGAAGGCCCGGCTGCTCCGCCCGCCCTTCCCACCCGTTCACAGCGGAAGAGCGATGACGCATGGCTGCGTTTCACCGGCTGGACACCCCGTTTCGGCTCGCCTATAGACCCCGCTCTCGCGCTCCGGACGTGCTCCGGCGCGCCGCGCCTGGGTAGCTCAGTTGGTAGAGCAGCGGATTGAAAATCCGCGTGTCGGTGGTTCGAATCCGCCCCCAGGCACCACCTTTCCCCAAGGTCAGACTTCCGGGCGGCTTTCGCCGAACGGGGTTAGTTAATCTACCGACCAAATGCAGCAGTGGTGCGACATTGCGGGCCACACCCGCCCTGGCTCGCCCGAGGGGCGAAAAGCACCTTTGCGCCCTTGACGCTCTGGTATCGGTTCGCCAAAGGAACTTGACCGCTTTCTTTGCGTGAGCGGCCGGATGCCTGTGAAACTCCCATTTCACGGTGTCCGTCCAACCGCCGAAGGGGCCCTCTCGGGCAACCGGATGCGACAGAAGGCGTTTCGCCGTTCGGCCAACCCGGCCAGACGGCGGGACACAACCGTTTTCCATGCAGGGGCGCTTCGCACTGACGCGTTGCGTCTCTTGGGTTCCACGAGTCAGACGAAAAAGCAGGAACTGGCGACACATGCACAAGACCAACACCCTCCTCGCCCTGGCCGGCGCCGCCGTGCTTCTGGCGAGTTCGCCGGCTCTGGCCCAGGCTCCGGCCGCTCCGGCCGCTGACGCCGCCGCCACGGCTGCTCCGGCTGCGGCGGCCCCCGCGCCGACCGCCGAACTTCCGGCCGCTACCGAAACCGATCCCGCTACCGTTGCTGACGCCGCCGGCGGCGGTCACGGCGAGGGTGGCCTGACCCCGATCTCGATGTTCATGGCCGCGACGCTCGTCGTTAAGGTCGTGATGATCGGCCTGCTGCTGGCCTCGATCTTCTCGTGGACCCTGCTGATCATCAAGCTGATCGAGTTCGCCGGCCTGAACTCCAAGACCGACCGCTTCCTCGAGTCCTTCCGCCAGGCCCGCACCATCGCGGACATGCGCAAGATCGCCACGGCTGACGAGTTCGACGGCAACCCGCTGGCCGACATGGCCGCCGCGGCCACCGAAGAAGTCGAACTGGCCCGTCAGGCTGGCCTGTCGGTCACCGGCGAGCACCGCGACACCACCATCATGCGCGCCCAGACGGCGGTTTCGGCCGTTCAGTCCGGTCTCGCCCAGCGCCTGTCCGGTGGACAGCAGTTCCTGGCCTCGACCGGTTCGGGCGGCCCGTTCATCGGTCTGTTCGGTACCGTTTACGGGATCATGAACTCATTCATCGGCATCGCCGAATCGAACACCACCAACCTGGCCGTCGTCGCCCCCGGTATCGCCGAGGCGCTGCTGGCCACCGGTATCGGCCTGTTCGCGGCCATCCCGGCGGTTATCTTCTACAACTACTTCAACACCCGCATCTCGGCCTACGGCACCCGCTCTGACGGCTTCAACGCCGAACTGATGAACGGTCTCTCGCGTCAGCTGGACAAGGGAGCCTAAGCCGGATGGGTGCCAAACTCTCCAGTGGCGGGGGTGGCAAAGGCGTCGTCGAGGCCAACAGCGAGATCAACGTAACGCCATTCGTTGATATCATGTTGGTTCTCCTCATCATCTTCATGGTGGCCGCGCCTCTGGCCACCGTGTCGGTGGAGGTCAAGCTCCCTCGCGCCGTGGCTCCGCCGCAAGAAAACCCGCCCAAGCCGGTGTTCATCTCGATCCAGAACGACGGCGACGTCTTCCTGGGTGACTTCCGCACCAGCGCCGCCAGCCTCGGCGACGACCTGCGCGTCCAGATCCGGACCCGCAACCCGGAAGAAGAGCGGATCTACATCCGCGCGGACACGCAGACGCGTTACGGTGACTTCATGCAGGTCATGAACGCCCTGCAGGACAACGGCTTCTATTCCGTCGCCCTGGTCGGCGAAGACACCTCGACGCAGTAGGTCCAGATGACAGACACACCCGTTGAGTATCATCGCAGCCGCTATGACGCCCCTCGCAGGAAGGGCTTCATGGGGGTTTCCCCCGGGGTCTGGCTGATCGCCCTGGCGATCGTCTGCGTCCTGTTCGGCATCCTGCTGTTCTATCTCCAGCAGGCCCAGTTCGAACTGCAGGAGTTCAACTACACGGACGAGGCCGTGGACGTGGAGATCGTCGAACCGATCCCGCCGCCCCCGCCGCCTCCGCCGCCTCCGCCTCCGCCGGACACCCCGCCGCCGCCCAAGCTGCAGGTCCGTCCGCCGGTCATCAACACCCAGGCCCCTCCGCCGCCGATCACCCTTCCGATCGAGCCGACGAAGAAGGAGGACCGGGTCGAATACACGGGTCCGCCCGTGATCGTCCCCGGACCCCCGCCGCCGCCGGCCCCGCCGGCTCCGGTCCGGCCGCCGGTGATCACCAACCCGAGCTGGGCCCGTCAGCCGTCGATCGACTATCCCGAGCGCGCTCTCGAGCGTGAGATCGAAGGGAGCGCCGTCGTAAGCTGCCTAGTCAATCCGAACGGAAGCGTGAGCAACTGCGAGGTCATCTCGGAAACGCCATCGGGTTCCGGCTTCGGCCGGGCCGCGGTCTCGGCGATGCGAAACGCGCGTCTGTCGCCCCGCTCCGTTGACGGCGTCGCCGTCGGTGGCCGGGTTAACTACACCGCCCGGTTCCAGATACCGGACTAGGACCGCTTCATGACTGGATCAGCGCCCCGGGGACCTCTCCGGGGCGTTTCTCTTTGTCCATGGCCGCTGGAATGGGCTTGATCGCAAGGGACCCAGCCGCTAGATACCCGCCTCTCGCAGCCCTCACGGGCGACGTTGTGCAGCCTTAGCTCAGCTGGTTAGAGCGCCGGTTTGTGGAGCCGGAGGTCCTCAGTTCAATCCTGAGAGGCTGTACCATTTCCTCCCACACCCACGCCGTCATCCTCGGGCTTGACCCGAGGATCGGATGTGGAACGAAGGCATCGGCGGAAAGGGGCCGCAGCGGCGCAGCGCCGCTCGTTCCTTCCGCCTCGCTGACAGTCTGATCCTCGGGTCAAGCCCGAGGATGACGCGAGGGAGTGGCTGTCGTCAGGCCACCTCGGCCGGGACGCTGTCCTCGTCCAGGGGCGGCATCCCCGCCTCGGGCCGACGCCGGCACAGCTGCGAGATCGGCACCGTCAGTCCTTCCAGCGCCTGCATCGCCGCCACCCGCCCCGCTTCAACCACGGGCTCGTAGATCTTCCAGTCCCGGATGTCGGACCCCTCGGGCATCGGCAGGATCAGCAGATCGGTCTCGGCCCGGCTATCCTCGACGTCGGCGTCCGTCGTGATCGTTGCCGCCCGCATCAGGATCGAGACGATCGGCGGCCCCTTCTTCCAGGCGCCCGAGGCGATCCAGCGCCACCACGACGGCGGGTTCTCCAGGGCCTCGGGATCGACTCCCCGGGCCTGGGACATGTCCACCCCGATGATCGGCCCGGCGCAGAACTGGCGCATGACGTCGGTCGGGAAGTTCTTGATGACCGCTCCATCGACCAGGACGTGACCGTCCATGACGACCGGCGGCATGACCCCGGGGATCGAGATCGACGCTCGCATGGCCCGTCGCAGCAGGCCGCGCCGATGCACCTCGATCCGCCCCGTCGTCAGGTTCGACGAGCAGGCGAAGAAGGGCAGGGGCATGTCGGCGATGTCGATGTCGCCATAGGCCTCCTCCAGCAGGCGCGCGACCTTCCGGGCCCGGGTCATGGCGATCATCGGGAACGCCAGATCCGACAATGGGTCCGACTTGACGAAGGCCCGCCGGATCCGCGCGTCCAGCTCCTCGTCGGTCCACCCCAGGGCCGGGCCCGCCGCGATCACCGCGCCCATCGAACTGCCGCCCAGGAAGTCGAAACAGACCCCCGCCTCATGCAGCGCCTTGACCGCGCCGATGTGGGCATAGGCCCGCGCCCCGCCGCCGGAGAGGACCAGGCCGACCGCTGTCCCGGTCACGATCCGCGCGATCCTGGCGGCGTCGCCCGCGTCGCCCTCGATCGCATGGAACCACCGGCCGGGGTCGACCGCGTCCAGCCAGACGCCCGTATTGGCCGGTCGCCGCATGCGGGGGTCGCGCAGCAGGATCAGGTCCGTGAACTGCTGCAGACCATGGGCGTTCATGGCCGGGATCACCTTGGGCGGCGCGGTCAGGGCGTCGCCGATGACGAACAACCGGTCCACCTGGCGGGCACACAGATTGGCCCACGACGGCTCGTCCAGCTCGGCGACATAGAGGACGAAGTCGTGCGTGTCCTCCATGCGCGAGAACCACTCCGACACCGACGACAGGGCCGAATGATCGATGACCTGACAGGTGAACCCCATGGCCTCGATGGCCGCCGCGATCCGCTCGACGAAGGCCCGGACCGGTCGCGCCCGCACCGAGACGAAGCCGAACACCGTGGGCTCGGTCACCCCCGGGGCCCGCTCTCGGGCCCGCTGCAGCATCAGCCGCGACAGTTCGATCATGACGTCGGGCCGGGTGCGCACCGCCTCGAAGAAGTCCTCGCGCGGCAGGGCCAGGATCTCGGAATCGCGCAGCGCCACCACGCTGGCGGAATGGGGCGTCCCCGCGATCAGCGCCATCTCCCCGACCGGCTCGCCCGGCTTGACCACGCCCAGGAACTGGGGCGGCTGATCTGTCTCCCGCCGGAACACGCCGAGCCGTCCGGAGCGAACCAGATACAGGCTGTCGGCCTCCTCGCCGGCCTGGAAAAGGACCTCTCCGCCGGTCAGGGCGAACCAGCTGGCGCGGGTGTTCTTGTCCTCGAAGACCTTGGCCAGGGCCGCTTCCAGCGTATCGGGGCGATGCGGGGCCATGATCGGATGTCGCCGGGCTGGGGCGCGCGGTTACCGCGCGGATCGAGGGTCCGAGTTAGCGGCGCTTCGGCGCCGGGGGCAAGTCTTCACCCCAGCCTCCGGAACGCGGCCCCGTCCGCGTCGAACAGATGGGCCTTGCCGGGGGCCACCTTCAGCGACAGATGGTCGCCCGCCGCGACGCGCACTTCGCCCGGCAACTGAACGGTCAGGGTGTCGTCCCCGCCGGGCAAGGCGGCATAGGCATAGGTCGCCGCGCCCAGGCTCTCGACGAAGGTGGCCGTGGCCGTGACGGCGTCGCCGGGCCCGTCCAGGGTCAGGTGCTCGGGTCGCACCCCCATCTGTACGGCCTGTCCGACCGCCGCGCCCGACGCCTCGACCGAGACGCGGACCGAGGCGCCATCCGCCAGCCGGACAGTCGCCCCATCGGCCGACGCTTCCCCCACCTCGGCCGGGATCAGGTTCATCTTCGGACTGCCGATGAACTCGGCCACGAAGCGGGTGCGGGGATGTTCGTACAGCTCCATCGGTGCGCCCACCTGCTCGACCACGCCGCCGTTCAGGACCACGATGCGGTCAGCCAGGGTCATGGCCTCGACCTGGTCGTGGGTGACATAGACCATGGTGGTCTTCAGCCGCTGATGCAGGGCCGCGAACTCGTAGCGCATCCGCACGCGCAGGGCGGCGTCCAGGTTCGACAGGGGCTCGTCGAACAGGAAGACCTCGGGCTCGCGCACGATGGCCCGGCCGATGGCGACGCGCTGGCGCTGGCCGCCGGACAGGGCCTTGGGCTTGCGATCCAGATAGTCGGCGATGTTCAGGATGTCGGCGGCGGCGTTGACACGGCGGTCGACCTCGGCCCGGTCTGTCTTCGCCAGCGTCAGGCCGAACGCCATGTTCTGGCGCACCGTCATGTGCGGATAGAGGGCGTAGGACTGGAACACCATGGCGATGCCCCGGTCGGACGGCGACAGGGCGTTCACAGTTCGCCCGCCTATGGCGACCTCACCGGCGTCGGGCTCTTCCAGTCCCGCGATGACGCGCAGCAGGGTAGACTTTCCACAGCCGGAAGGGCCCACGAAGACCACGAACTCGCCGTCCGCGACGTCCAGATCGACGCCCTTCAGCACCGGCGTCGCGCCGAAACTCTTGGTGATGCCGCGAAGGGCGACCTCGGCCATTCCTGTTTCCGTCTCAGTTTTCGTTGAGACGACCGTAAACGGTTACAGAGACACCGGAAACCCTCTCCCTCCCCGTGTGGGGGAGCGTCAAGTCTAGCTCCGCGCCTTCTTGCCCTTGAATGGCGGCTTGGCGGCCGGCTTGGGCTTGCCGGTCCAGGGGCGGTCGCCGGCGGAGGCGCCGGGCTTGGCCACCCACGGCTTCTTGGCCGACTTGGGCTTTTCGACCCAGGGCTTTTTCCCCTCGGGCGCAGGAGCGTCCTTGGTGCGTTTGACCCATTTGGGCTTGGCCTCGGCGGACGCGGGCGCAGAGGCGGGGGCCTCGGCCGGGCGCGGGGTCCAGGGCTTCTTCGGCGGCGCGCCCTCGGCGCGGGGCGGGCGGGTGGGGCGGTCACCGTCATGCCGCGCAGGCTTGTCGAAACGGCGGACGGGGCGTTCGGTCGGCCCCGGCGCGACGGCGTCCGAGACGGTGACGCCGTCTTCGATCGAGGCGGCGACGGCGGCGCGGAACCTGGCCTCGGCGGATTTGGTGATCTCGAACTTGGTCTCGCGCTCGAAGATCTTGATAGAGCCGACGTCGGGTTTGGTGACGTGTCCCAGACGGCAGATGGTCGGCAGGAGCCACTTGGGATCTGCGTTCTTGTCGCGGCCGATATTGATGCGGAACCAGACCATGTCGCCGCCTCGGGCGAAGTCCGTGAGGGGGCCTTCCTTCTGGCCGCGATCGTTCACCCCGGTGGCTTGGGCGCGTTTCATCCGGTCGTCGTCGTAGACGTCCTCGGGGGCCGGCAGCTTCTGGCGGTAAAGGCGGATCAGGGAGGCCGCGATCTGCTCGGGGCTCGAGCGTTCCAGCAACAGCGCGCCCAGCGACAGGGTGTCCTCGTCCTCGACCGGATCGGTCAGGACGGGATCGGCCAGCATCCGCTCGCGGTCCTTGGCCAGGATCATGTCGGCCGACGGCGGGCCCATCCATTCGGCCTTGATCGCGGCGGACTGAAGCATCAGCTCGACCTTGCGTCGGCGCGTGTAGCTGACCATCAGGACCGAGACGCCCTTCTTGCCCGCGCGCCCGGTGCGACCCGAACGGTGCAGCAGTCCGGCCTTGTTGACGGGAATCTCGGCGTGGATGACCAGGCCCAGGTCGGGCAGGTCCAGCCCGCGCGCGGCGACGTCGGTGGCCACGCAGACCCGCGCGTGGCCGTCGCGGAGCGCCTGTAGAGCCTCGGACCGCGCGCCTTGCGTCAGCTCGCCGGACAGGCCGACGACCGAGAAGCCGCGTTCGCGCAGAGAGCTGGTCAGGTGCTTCACCCGTTCGCGCGTATTGGCGAACACCAGGGCACCGGGGGCCTCGAAGTATCGCAGCACATTGACGACGCCCAGTTCGACCTCGTTGGGGGCGACGCGGATGCAGCGGTATTCGATGTCGCCGTGGGGCGCGTTCTTCTGGGTCGTGTCGATGCGGATGGCGTCGCGCTGATAGGTGCGGGCCAGGTCGACGATGTCGCGCGCCAGGGTGGCCGAGAACAGCAGGGTTCGGCGCTCGGCGGGAGCGGCATCGAGGATGAAGGTCAGGTCTTCGGCGAAACCCATGTCCAGCATCTCGTCGGCCTCGTCGAGCACGACGGCCTTGAGTTGCGACAGGTCGAGCGCCCCACGCGACAGGTGGTCCTTCAGGCGGCCGGGCGTGCCAACGACGATGGCGGCGCCCCGCTCCAGCACCCGTCGCTCGGCGCGCGGGTCCATGCCGCCGACGCAGGTGGCGATCCGGGCCCCTGCCTTGCCGTAGAGCCACTCCAGCTCCTTGGAGACCTGCAGCGCCAGTTCGCGGGTCGGGGCGATCACCAGGGCGGCGGGGGCACCGTTGTCCTCGATCCTCTCGGCCTCACCCAGCAGGGTGGTGGCCAGCGCCAGCCCAAAGGCGACGGTCTTGCCCGATCCGGTCTGGGCGCTGACCAGCAGATCGCGGCCTTCTTGGGCCTCCAGCACGGCGGACTGGACGGGCGTCGGCTCGTCATAGCCGCGTTCGGACAGGGCGCGGTCGAGCGCGGGATGACTGGCGGGAAAGGGCATGGGGGTCTCGTAGGGCGAACGCGCCAAAAACGCGAGCGTCGCAGGCATCCCGGGGGGCGGGGCCTTTAGGCCGCGATCAAGGCCGAATTGGGGGGAGGGTGTCGGAATCTGACCCATGTTCGCCGGCCCGTGACATCGGTGTCGGCCCCATGCAATGTCGCGGCGTCTTTCGGGGGAGAGTCGTGCGTGTGCAAGGTCCTGTTTTCCACTGCTCTTTCGCTGTCGCTGGCGACCGGGCCGCTGCTGGCCAGCCCCGCCTGGAGCCAGCAGACGCTGCGGCCGGGCAGCGCGGTGCAGGGCGAGCTTGAGCGCGGCGACGACCGGTTGAACTCGGGCGAATTCACCGACGTCTATGAGATCGAGGGCCGCGCCGGTCAGACGCTGCGCGCGACAATGCGGTCGGAGGACTTCGACGCCTACCTGATGCTCCGGGGACCAGGCGACTTTTCCGAGGACAACGACGACGCGCCCGAGGATGGCACCAACGCGGCTCTGGACGTGCGTCTGCCCGCCAACGGCACCTATCGCCTCAGCGCCACCAGCTATGAGCCCGGCGAGACGGGACGCTACGCCCTGGCCCTGTCGGGTGGCGGTGGCGCGGCGACCCTGTCGGGCCGGGGGCAGGCCAATCCGGGCGGCGGGCGGTTGACGGTGGATGATCCCGCCACCGGTGCCCTGGCCTCGGGCGACCGGCGGCTGCAGGCCGGGGAGTTCGCTGACGACTGGACCCTGCCGGTACGGCGCGGCGAGACCTATACCGTCAGCCTCGATGCCTCGGACTTCGACGCCTATCTGTTGGTGCGCGGCCCCGGCGGCCTGTCCGAGGACAATGACGACGACACCGGTCAGCGCGGCACCCGCAACAGCCGGATCACCTTTACGGCCCCGGCCGACGGCGAGGTCGACATCGCCGCGACCAGTTTCGGCACGGGGGAGACGGGCCGCTATCGTCTGATGGTGGAGCGGGCGACGCCGGTACGCGCCGACCGGGGGCGTCCGGCCCGGCCCGACGCCCTGCCGCCGCGCGACAGCGACGGGACCGTCCAGGTCGGTCAGACCGTCAGCGGGGACCTGGGACGGGGCGACCGGCGGCTGGAGGGCGGAGAGTATCTGGAGACCTGGACCCTCAGAGGACGCCGGGGACAGGCGCTGGACCTCCGACTGATGTCTTCGGCCTTTGATCCCTATCTGGCGATTCAGGGGCCGGGCGGGTTGAACGAGTTCAACGACGATGACCCGGATGGCGACGGGGCGCTGGACAGCCGGCTGTTCGTGACCCTCCCGGCCGACGGCGAGTACCGGATCACGGCCACCAGCTATGCCTCGGGCGAGGAGGGGGCCTACCGCCTGGCCGTGCTGGCCGCCGACGGCCGGGCCTCGCAGGGACGCCCGCAGCAGGAGTCCTACGTCGAGGATCGCGGGCGCCGCCAGGACGTCGCAGGCGGCGCGATCGCAATCGGTCAGACGGTCGGCGGGACGCTGCAGTCAGGCGACGAACAGCTGGAGAGCGGCGAATACGTCGACAGCTTCACCTTCTCGGGGCGTCGGGGTCAGCGGGTCGCGGCGGAGCTGACCTCGTCGGCCTTCGACGCCTATTTGATGCTGCGGACGCCGTCGGGCGAGCAGCTCGACAACGACGACGGCGAGAACGGCACCGATAGCCGGCTCGACACCGTCCTGGCCGAGGACGGCGAGTACGAGGTTATGGTCACCTCCTATTCGCCGGGCGAGACGGGATCGTACCGCTTCAGCGTAAGCCCCAGCCAGGGCTCTCCGCGCCAGGCGGCCGTGCAGGGCGGCGCGCGGGTGTTCGCCATCATGGTCGGGATCTCCGACTACGGCGGCGCGGCCGGAGACCTTTCGTACACCGACGAGGACGCCGAGAAGCTGGCCGAGACGCTGGAGCGGGGCGGGGTGCTGAACGCCTCCAGCATGGTCCTGACCAATGCCGAGGCGACGGTGGCGGGCGTCCGCAACGCCTTCCAGTCGGTGGCGCGCCAGGCGGGGCCCGACGACATGTTCCTGTTCTTCTTCTCGGGCCACGGTAGCCAGGAACAGGGCAGCGCCAGCGCCCAGGAGCCGGACGGCCGCACAGAGACCATCGTCCTGCGCGACGGAGAAATCTCCGACGTCGAGATGGGCCAGCTGTTCCGGGGTCTGAACACCCGGCTGTCGCTGCTGGTGCTGGACAGCTGTTTCTCGGGCGGGTTCGCCCGGAACGTCGTGGATCGCCCCGGCGTCATGGGCCTGTTCAGCTCCGAAGAGGACCTGACCAGTTCGGTCGCGAGCAAGTTCGAGGCGGGGGGCTATCTTTCCCACTTCCTGCGGGCGGGTCTGGCGGGCGAGGGCGACGTTGACGGCGACGGCGCGGTCACGGCCGGAGAACTGGCCACCTATCTGCGCCGCCAGTTCGTGGCCGAGGTGTCGGGCGTCGAGGCTGAGACCATGGAGGGCCAGCGCAACTACCAGAACCTGGTCATCGACCGCGGCGGGGTCCAGATCGACGACGTGTTGCTGAGGCTGGCGTCGACGGGCGGACCGGGCCGGGGGGCCTTCTAGGTCACCGCCCCGGCTGGGACGGGCGTCGTCGGATCGGCGTCAGTGAAGCGAGTGGCGGAGAGGGTGGGATTCGAACCCACGGTACCCGTAAAGGCACGCCGCATTTCGAGTGCGGTACATTCGACCACTCTGCCACCTCTCCGCGGGGCCGTAGACGCTCGGTCGAAAGCGAGCGGCTTCTCTAATGGCACGGCCTGACCATCGCAAGCCGGAATCTCGGTTCCGGTGACGCCTGCCCTCAGCGCAGGGCGGGCAGGGCCAGGCCGGGCGCCTGACCGTCGGCGTTGGTCGTGCCGGTATAGCGAAACAGCTCAGCCGGGCGGCCGCCCGTGCCGGTCGACAGCCGGCCGGTGGGGGCCACCAGACCGGTGCGCTCGACCCCGCGTCTGAAGTTCTGCTTGTGCAGGCTGAGACCCACCACCGCCTCGGCCGCCGTCTGCAGGGCCGACAGGGTGAAGGTGTCCGGCGTCAGCTCGAACAACACGGGACGGTAGCGCAGCTTGCTGCGGAGCCGCCCCAGCCCCGTCGCCAGGATGCGGCGGTGGTCGGACGCCATGCTGCGGTCGCCGAGCGCGAGGGGAGACGCGTCGTCGCGATCGCGCGCCGCCTCGGCCACCAACCCGGCCTCGTAGAGGAGCTCGAACCGTTCCAGCACCCGGGCCTCGTCCCATCGGTGGGTCGGGCCGGCGGGGAACAGGGCCTCGACGCGCGACAGACGGCGCGGGTCGTCGGCCGCCCACCGGACCAGGGCCGCGCGGATGGCCGTCGCGGCGGCGTCGCCACGGCCTCGTCGGTCCTCCCACGGGAACAGGTCCAGCACCGGGGTCCAGCGCGCGCCGGGCGGGGTCATGTCGACGGCGTCTGCGGTCAGTGCCAGATAGCCGACGGAGATTTCGCGGCGCTGGTCGGGCCCGGGGGTGGCGCGCGGCGCGTCGCGGCCCGCGTCGCCGAAGGTGTAGAGCTGTTCGACGAAGCCGAGGCCGAAGCCGGTCTGGGCCGTCACGAAGTCCCGGAGCGCCAGCTCGAAGGTGCGGTCGCGGGCGGGGTCGAACGGGCCCGACGGCAGGGCCAGCGCGCCCTCGGCGGTCTGGGTGGTGAGGACGCAGAGCCGGCCGGAGTGGAGCGCCATGACCACGGCCGACAGGCCGATGCGCACGCCGTGTTCTCCGCCCCAGCTCACCGCCTACTCCGTATGCCAGGCGTCGGGCCCGGGCAGGACGCCGATGGCCTCGGACAGCACGCGGTAGCGTTCGACATAGCGGGCCTGGGCCTGGGCCGGGGGCAGGGGGTCGATGACCAGGTCGTATGCCGGCGGCGGGGCCCCAAAAAAGCCCAGGGCCTCGGCCTCGGTGAAGCCCGCCAACTGCGTCGCCTCGAAGAAGGCGCAGGCCTTGTCGGCCGACTTGATCAGCTTCTTGATGGGCGCGGGCGTCTTGGGCGGCAGGCCGAAGCGGACGTGGATGGCGTCCTCCAGCCGCGCCTCGAACGCCTTGTAGCTGACGCCGAGCGCCGCCTTGAACGGCGAGATCATGTCGCCGATGACGTATTCCGAGGCGTCGTGCAGCAGGGCCGCCAACCGCCATTTGGGCTCCAGCCCTGGTTTGATGTGGGCCGCGATCTCCTCGACGATGCAGGAATGCTGGGCGACCGAGAAGGCGTGCTCGCCGGTCGTCTGGCCGTTCCAGCGGGCGACGCGGGCCAGGCCGTGGGCGATGTCCTCGATCTCGATGTCGAACGGCGAGGGATCCAGCAGGTCCAGCCGGCGACCCGACAGCATCCTCTGCCAGGCGCGCGGCGCGGGCTTGGCGGTGCGGCGAGCGGGCGGTCGGGTCGGCGTGGCGTCCAATTTCAGCAGATCCTGTCGGTCGGCGGGTCAGGTGACCCATCCGGCTCCCAGGATCAAGCGGCGACGGCCTACTCGCCGACGTTTAGCGTGACGAGATCGCGGGCCGAGTCGAGAACGCCGTCGCTGTTCCTGTCCTTGGCGCGCACGACGGCGATGACGACCGGGCCGCCGCTGGGGCCGCGCGCCTCGAAGCCGACCAGCCTCCAGCCTGCTTGGGCCGGCCGGTCATCGGTCAGGACGTAGGTGGTGCGGACCGCGTCGCCGGGGATGCGCGTGCGGATCTCGGCGGCGTCGTCACGGGCCTGGACGCTGACGGTTTCGTCCTCGGAGGAGATGTCGACATTGCCGCTGGCGTCGTCGGCTTCGATGGAGATGCCGCCGATGCGAACGCTGGCCTGGTCGCCGTTCGCATCCACCGTCAGGCCGGGCAGGCGGACATTGGCGCGGTCGCCCTCGGCGTCTACCGTCACGCCGGGCATCCGGACGCTGGCGCTCTCGGCCGAGGCGTCGACGGCCGCAACGGCCGCGGCCTGGGCCTCTACGGACGCCTCGTCGGCCGCCGCGCGCGCCGCCGATGCCTCTCGCGAGGCGGCCAGCGATGCCGCCGTGTGGGGCATGGAGGCCATCAGGTCGCGTTCGTAGCGATCCAGGATCGTCTCGATCGGCTGGTCGTCCAGCCGCACCAGTTTCAGCGACACTTCCGCGCCGCGCGGACCCGTATAGAGGCATTCCGCTCCGGCGGCGTGGGCGGAGCCTTTGCGGGTCAGAACGCCGATGGTCTCCGGGCACTGAAGCGCGTCGATCACCTTCAGAACGCCCTTGCCGGCGGTGGACGCCTCGGTCGCCGAGATGCGCACCGAGCTCTCGCCGTCGCATGCGGCCGTTAGCAGGGCGGCGAGGCAGATCGGGGCGAGGGCGGGCAGGCGCATTCCGGCGGTCCTTTCAGCCTTCCTCTCGAACAAAGACAGCGGCTGTTCCAGTGAAATCGCGGTAACGGGTCTGACGATATCTGTCCGTCAGATGTGCAGAATACGTCGTTCTTATTGGGTCAGGACCCGTTGATGTGAGGCGCACGATCTGTTTCAGGCTCCTGAGGAGTCTGGATCACGAGTGACCTGTTTTGGCTGACGGACGAGCAGATGGCTTGGCTGGAACCCTATCTCCGGAAGAGCCACGGCAGGCACAGGGCGATGATCGCCGCGCTCCGAGCGGGATCATCTTTGGCAATCGCAACGGCCTTCGCTGGCGCGACGCGCCAGCGGCCTATGGTCCTCACAAGACGCTCCGGCCGCAAATCCAGAACCGATCCCGTCCATTACGGCAGGCGCCACTACAAACGCCGTAACCGGATAGAGATCATGTTCGGGCAGCTCAAGGACTGGCGACGCGTGGCCACGCGGTGCGACCGATGCCCGACCATCTTCCTCTCGGCCGCCGCCCTCGCCGTTACCGTGCTCTTCTGGGAATGAGTTCTGACCCTAAATATTCATGACGAAAATTTTAGTATTACTACTCAGATGTCGCTTATAGGGTTCAGGTTGAACAGGGGAGCGCTGCGATGAGATGCTGGGCTGTTATGATTGCTGTAGCGAGCACGCTCGCCGCGACAGCGAGCTTGGGTCAAGACTATCGTCCCCCCTTCCGACCCAGCGATCATAAAGCCCCCCCGGCGTTGCCCACGAACCAAGTCTTGGTGTTGGGCACTCCCCATCTCTCCGGGCTACCTGCAGCATTCGTACCGGCGCAACTCGAATCCTTGATCGACAGGCTCGCCGATTGGCGGCCTACTGCGATCGCAATCGAGGCGAATTCTGGATTGCAGTGCGATCGCATGCGGCACCAGCCGGATCGCTTTGCATCGTCCCTGGAGTATTACTGCTTCGACCCTACGGCGCACGGAGACGCCCTCGGTCTGGATGTGTCCGAGGCCAACGCAGAAGCCGAGCGGATTTTGTCGGACTGGCCTACCGACCCGACACCAGCTCAGAGAAGACGCCTCGCGGCGGTGTTTCTTGCAGCCGGCGAGCCTGTCTCGGCGACGGTGCAGTGGCAACGCATCCTAGAGACCGATCGTCGGGAGGGCGACGGGATTACGGCGGAGATGGTTGCCGAGCTTGGTAGACGAACGACCAGCCGAAACGAAAACGAACTCATCGGAGCAGCACTGGCAGTGCGCCTCAATCTCGATCGAGTCTGGAGCGTCGATGATCAATCGTTCGATGTTCCGACGGGCGACCTCGAGGCCTACGGGCAAGCCTTGACGGCGGCTTGGGAAAATCCTGCCGGCGCACAACGTCGCGCAACAGACGCGCGCCTACACGCAGGCCTCGAGGAGGCTGATGGCCTGCTCAACCTCTACAGAACACTCAACGCTCCCGAACAGGCGGAGTTGAACTACCGGTCTGACTGGGGCGCGGCCTTAACCGAGCCGTCCCCGGAAGCCTACGGCCGTCGATACGTGGCTTACTGGGAAACCCGAAATCTGCGGATGGTCGCCAACATACGGGAAGTGCTGGGTCGCCAACCCGGCACGCGGCTTCTGGCCATCGTTGGAGCTTCGCACAAGGCCTACTACGAAGCATACCTCGACCAAATGCACGACGTGGTCTTGGCAGACACCGGTTTGGTCTTGCAATGAGGGGGCGGGAGGCACCTCACACGTCTGATTAGGGTAGGCCGCCGGGCCGCGCGCCTTCGCGTCGATTGAGGAAGGCCAGCCGTTCGAACAGATGAACGTCCTGCTCGTTCTTCAGCAGCGCCCCGTGAAGCGGCGGGATCAGCTTGTTGGGCGAGGTCTCGCGCAGGGTCTCGGGCAGGACGTCGTCGACCATCAGCAGCTTCAGCCAGTCCAGCAGTTCGGAGGTCGAAGGCTTCTTCTTCAGGCCCGGCGTGTCGCGGATCTCGTAGAAGGTCTTCAGCGCGGCCGCGACCAGGCGCGGCTTGATGCCCGGGAAGTGGACCTCGACGATGGCCTTCATCGTCTCGTCGTCGGGGAAGCGGATGTAGTGGAAGAAGCACCGGCGCAGGAAGGCGTCGGGCAGTTCCTTCTCGTTGTTGGAGGTGATGACGACCACCGGGCGCACCGCCGCCTTGATCGTCTCGCCCGTCTCCTGGACGAAGAACTCCATCCGGTCGAGTTCCTGAAGCAGGTCGTTCGGGAACTCGATGTCGGCCTTGTCGATCTCGTCGATCAGCAGAACCGGCCGCACGGGGCTGGTGAAGGCTTCCCAGAGCTTGCCGGGCTTCAGATAGTTGCGGACGTCGTGGACCCGCTCGTCGCCCAACTGGCTGTCGCGCAGGCGGCTGACGGCGTCGTATTCATACAGGCCGTTGTGGGCCTTGGTGGTCGACTTGATGTGCCAGGTGATGAGGGGCGCGTTCAGGGCCTTGGCCATCTCGTAGGCCAGGACGGTCTTGCCGGTGCCGGGCTCGCCCTTGATCAGCAGGGGCCGTTCCAGGGCCACGGCGGCATTGACCGCGATCTTCAGGTCCTGGGTGGCGATATAGTTCGAGGTGCCCTCGAACCGGTCGGTCGGCCGCGTCATCGTCTGCTCCGGAGATGTCGAGGCAGGCCTAGCCGAAGACGCGGCCGGTTAACAACGATCAGTTTGTCGCCCGGTCAGGTGATGCGTTTGGCCGCGACCGGATCGCTGGCGGGGAAGGTCTCCTCGACACCCTCATCGACGAGGGCTTCCTGACGATCCTCGGCATGTGTCCTTTCGGTCAGGTGATCGTGTTTGCCTTCGCCCAGCGGCTTGGCCTTGCGGGCATGGTCTCCGTCGACATCGTGATCGTCCTTCCCCGCGGTGCGGTTGGCGTGTTCGTCGAAGGTGTTGGGATCGGTCATTGTTCGTCTCCGTCGGGCGCATAGCCCAGGTCTTCGATATCGTCCTCGGACAGGCGCTTGGCTTCCCAGTGGGCCGCGCTGGCCTGGGCGCCTCGCGCGTCCTCCATCAGGCCGGAGTAGACGAGTTCGATTTCGCCCTGGCCGGGTTCGTCGGCGCCCAGATACTGCTCGCTCACCCGGGCCGCATCGGCTCCGAACAGGGGGTCGGCATCGGGTTCGACCCCGTCGAGCGACAGGTCGTTGTCGAGGTCCTGCTCGTCCTCGTCGAAAGCCTCTTCATCCGCGTCGCCTTCGGCGGAGGTGACGTCCAGGACGTCGGGCATGTCCTCGAAGGTCTTGTACTCGTTGGTCACGCCGCCGCTCTCGCTGGCGTCGGCGTTGTCCTCGTCGAACAGTTCGGACTGGTCCTGTTCGTCGGCGCTGGTGTCGAGATCGGGCATGGTCGCCTCCCTGTGTGGAAAGGCAACGCGCCGCCATCAGCCGACGTTCCCGGTCTCCGCCTCCAGCGCCGCCCGCATCGCCGCGATGGCCCGGGGCCAACCGTCGAAGCCGCCGGTCGCGAAGGTCCGCGTGTGTGGATAGAAGGGATAGCGATCGGTCCCCAGGAGGTGCCAGTCATCCGGCGCGTGGATCAGCCAGGTCCGGGCCCCCACGCCCGCCGCGATGTTGGTCCCCGCGATGCCCGGCCCGATCACCAGATCAAGCGCGCAGGACAGGGCCGCCAGATCGTCGAGGTCGTCCTTCAGGTTCATGGGCGGCGTCCAGATGCGCACACCCGCCGCCTCGGCCGCCGCCAGGTCCTCGGACACGTCGCCGCACTGCAGGTTCACCATGACACAGCCCGGGGCCGTCAGGACGGGCTTCCACCGCTCGAAGCTTGAGAAGTAGCGCGCGCGGACCCCGGTCAGGATCAGGCTCTTCCAGTGCAGCCCGACCTTCAGACCCGGTCCCAGGGCCTCCAACTCGGTGGTCCAGCGCGCCACCTTGGCGGGGTCGACCTTTAGATAGCCGTCGCGGTCCGGGAAGTCGGCGATGTCCTGGCGATAGACAGCGCACAGGCTGGCCATCGGCGTCCAGGCGTTAGCCTTGCCATCCCGCTCTGCGACCTCCTCCATGAAGGGGCAGTAGCGGTGCAGTCGGCCCTCGATCCGAACCGCGCGGTGGCCGCCGACGACCGCCGTGGGAAAGCTGCGCTGATACAGGTCGACCAGCCGGGGCTCGACCGCGATGAAGACCTTGCCTTCCGGGCCGACCGCCTGGATCACATCGGGCAGGCAGGTGCCGAACACCATCTCGTCGGCGATGCCCTGTTCACCGACGACCAGAAGCCGCTTGCCCCGCAGGTCCTGCGTCGCCGGGTCCCAGCGGGGCGCGTCGACCACCACCCGCATGGCCTCCGGCATCTCGGGGTCCAGCCGGACCTCGTATTCCTCGAAGCCTTCCTTCAACCGCCCCATGCCCATCAGCAGCATGGCCCGCGCCATCCGCATCATGGCCGTCTCATACGGCGTCTCGGCCCCCGGCAGGGCCTGATCGAGGTCGGCGAGGGCACGCTCGGGCTCGCCCAGCGGCTGGAGCACATTGGCGCGATTGTAGCGGGCCTTGGCGAAGCCCTCGTCCAGCCTCAGCGCCTCGTCGAAGAAGGGCAGGCTCTCGCCCATCCGTCCCTGATCCGACAGGACGGTGCCGAGCGTGTTCCACAGGGTCGGGCTGGTCGGCTCGATCCCGATCAGGTCGCGCAGCCGGTCGATCGCCTCTCCATAGCGTTTCTGGTCGCGCAGCACGCAGGCCAGGTTGTTGGTGCCCTCGATATGTCCCGGCTCCACCGACAGGAACTTCAGCAACAGCTTCTCGGCGATGTCCAGGTGCCCCAGCCGCTGGGCCAGGCGCGCCAGGTCGTGGGCGATGTTGGCGTCCTCGGGCAGGATGCGCAGGGCCGCGTCATAGGCGTTCAGCGCCTCGGACAGGGCCCCGGCCTTCTCGCGCGCGATGGCCAGAACGTGCCAGGCCAGACCGTTGCGCTCGTCCGTCTGCAGGATGGTCAGGGCCCGTCTGGACGCCGCCTGATAATCGCCGACGCGGATGGAGGCGACCGCGGCCTTCAACTGCTCTACGGCCTTCTTCTGGGCCTTGGCGTTGGGCCCGCGCGTGTCGGCCAGGGCATGCGACAGCCGCCGGATCGCGGCCGGAGAGGCGGCGTCGCCCGCCGTTCCCTGGGCCATCGGCATGTGACCGAGCGCGATCTCAGACGGCGTCGCGTCTTCGGCGGTGGCGATCATGGACATGGGACTGACTCGACGGACGGCTGCGGGCGAGCCCAGCTTGGCCATCATTGCCAGAACACATGGTTAACCACGGCCGTTTAACCTCTCTCAGTCACCGCACGGCTAGTCAGGACCGTGGGTGCCGCGAGGAGGGCCCGCCGATGCCGCTGAAGCTGTCGTTGAAACCCGGCGAGAAATTCGTCCTGAACGGGGCCGTCGTGCAGAACGGCGACCGTCGCGGGGTGCTGATCCTCCAGAACAAGGCCTCGGTCCTGCGCGAGAAGGACATCATGCAGCTGGCGGAGGTCACGACCCCGGCCAAGCGCATCTATTTCCCCGTCATGATGATGTATCTGGACGAGACCTCGGCCCCCAAGGTCTATGACGAGTTCGTAACCCGGCTGACCGAATTCATGAGCGCGACGCGCAATCCCGCCGTGATGGCCGACTGCGTGACGACGTCCAAGCACGTCATGGCGCGCGAATACTACAAGGCCCTGATGAGCGCCCGGAAGATCGTCGATTACGAGGAAAGCCTGACCTGATGCTTTCGGCCTATTCCCAGGCATCGACGCGCACCGAGACCCCGCGCGAGATGGAATACCGGCTGTTCGGCCAAGTGACCCGCGCCCTGATGCATGCCGCCACGGTCGACCCGTCCGATGTGAAGACGCGGATCGACGCCCTGGACTGGAACCGCCGCCTCTGGTCGGTGCTCGCCACTGACTGCGCCGATCCCTCGAACCAGCTGAACAACCCGGTGCGGGCCCAGATCATCTCGCTGAGTCTGTTCGTGGGCCGGCATTCCTCGGCCGTCATGCGTGGCGAGGAAGGCTTCGAACCGTTGATCGATATCAACAGGGCCGTGATGCAGGGCCTGGCCCCCCAGGGCGGGCAGCAGGTAGCATGACTAGACACGGTCTGGAACTGCCGGCGAGAAATTGCCGACCCGCCTCCAGATCCCAAGGACTTTCCTAATCCTTTCAATCGGATCGGCCCGGCCCGGTCCTTGCGTGTTCGCGCGCAGGACCAGAACCGGTTCAGCGGCCAGAAGGCCGTATCCCCCGACCAGAATGGAAGGACTGTCACATGGCCAACTCGGTCAACACCAACCTCGGCGCGCTCATCGCGCTGCAGAACCTGAACGCCACCAACGTCGAACTGGCGGCCACCCAGACCCGGATCAACACCGGAAAAAAGGTGGCCACAGCCAAGGACAACGGGGCCATCTGGGCCATCGCCCAGGGTCAACGGGCCGATATCGGCGCCCTGGGGGCGGTCAAATCATCGCTCGACCGCGGCATATCGGCGGTCGACGTCAGCCTGGCGGCCGGCGAGAGCGTCTCTGACCTCTTGCTGCAACTGAAGGAGAAGGCGCTGGCGGCCACGGATCGGTCGCTGCAGACGGCGGCTCGGGCCGCCCTGAACGAAGACTTCAAGGCCATCCGCGACCAGATCACGACCGTGACCAACAACGCCGAATTCAACGGGGTCAACCTGTTGGAGACCGGCGCGACCGGTTTCGCGGCCCTGGCCAACGCGGCGGGCACGGCCTCCATCACGGTCCAGGCGGAAGTCCTGGCCCTGGGGTCCGCGAACGTCACCGTCACGGCGACCACGACCATCGGCACCGCGACCCTGGCGACCACCGCCCTGGGTCTGGTGAACGCCTCCATCGACCTGGTCTCGGGCGCGCTCGCACGGCTGGGCACCAAGGCGAAGGCCCTGGAGACCCATCGCACCTTCGTCGGGAAACTGACGGACGCGCTGGAATCCGGAGTGGGCAATCTGGTGGACGCCGATCTGGCGAAGGAGAGCGCCAAGCTCCAGTCGCTGCAGACCAAGCAGCAGCTCGGGGTCCAGGCGTTGGGCATCGCCAACCAGTCGCCGCAGATCCTTCTGTCGTTGTTCCGGCAGTAAGCGTAGGGACGCCCGGGGTTCGCCCCGGGCGTTCTTGTTTGTGGCGCTAACGCTCTGCTCGCGGAGCCTCGCCGCTTGAGCGCCGGCTTGTGGCGCTATCGCTCGCGACGCGGTCGCACGCTGCTTGAGCGCGAGGAGGGCCGATCACGAAGTCGGCATGGGGGCTTTGCGAAGCGACCGAAGCACCCCTACCTTCACCGTCCCTGTTCAACAGTCGAAAGGAGGTGATCCAGTGATCTCATTGTCCCATACCCGTGCGGTGACCGGTTGCTGGTCCTCTGGCGAGGTCCGGGTCTGAATCCTTTCAGACAAGGCTAAGGTCGACCGTATCGCGGTCAGACAATGAGGGCCGTCGGAGCGATCCGGCGGCCCTTTTTGTTGGCTGATTGCGGGCGCTACCGCTCGGAACGCGGTTCCTCGCTGCTTGAGCGCGGCTCTGGGTCCAACCGCTCGGCGTCGGAGCGACACTGCTCAAGCGCCGAGGCCGCGTCAGCCGCCGAACAGGGCCACGACCCACTGCCAGGCCGATTGCCACATGCTCGTGCTGGCCAGGAACAGCCGCGAGATCACCTCCCAGGCCAGCCAGACGAAGACGCAGAAGCCTGCGACCCCGATCCAGGCCACCGCGATCGCCACGCCGTCGCGCTGCATCAAGCCGAAGCCGAACAGGGCGATGAACAGGGACGGGAACAGGTTCGCGCCGAACAGGGGCAGCATGACCAGGATGCTCAGGATCGACGCCGTAACCCCGATCAGAACCTCAGCCGCTTCGCTCGACATGAAGCCGAGCCGGGGCTTCGACAGGCGCTCGATGATGCCCAGAGGCTTTCTGACCCGCGCCACCACCCCCCGGAAATTCTCGCGCGGCAGGCTGGAGCGCAGGGCCCATTTCGGCATCCAGAGTTGATCCCGCCGAAACGCCACCTGAAGGCAGATCAGCAGCATGGGCGCGCCCAGAACGGTCGTCGATCCGGGGATGGGCGAGGCGATGGCGTTGACCAGGCCGAAGAACACCATCAGCGCACCGAAGCCGCGCTCGCCGAAGGCGTTGACCAGTTCGCCCAGATACAGCTTTTCGTCTTCCTTGGCCCCGATGTCCTCCAGCACCCGCGAGAAGGGCCGGACGTCGCTCTGATAGTCGTAGTCGGGCATCTGCAACGGGTCCGGAAGGGCTTTATGCTCGTGATCTAGGCCCGAGCCGAGCCTGCCGCCACTTAACATTCCGACAGACGACGACACCGTGACATCGGCCGGCGGATCGCTTCAATCGTCGACGTGCTCGGGCTTGTCCTTGCGTTTGGTGGCGGCGAACTCTTCGAGCTGCTTCTCGCTCATCGTTTCGACCATCGACTTCGACGCACCCTTGAGCTTCGACTTGGGCGTCTCGCCGCGCTTGGCCGACAGGGCGGCACCGGCGGCTTTCTGTTGGGCGGCGGATTTGGCGGGCATCGATGGGTCTCCTTCTTGGAAAGGAAACCCCTGCGAGCCGGGGCCAGTTCCGTTAGGCCAGGCGACGCCTGAGCCATTCCGTGGCGAGGTGGCGGCGTTCGAGAAAGGTCAGTTCGCCGTCTTCCCGCATAGAGGCTGCCGCCAACGCCGGGAGCTCCCCCTCGAACTCCCGATACATGCCCCAGATCGCCGCTGCGCCAGGGATCTGTGCGCCGGGTCCCACATGATGCGAGAGCCAAAGTCGCGTCTCGCCACTGGCGCGCTGGGGATCGCACCCGTGTGCTCGGATGTCCTGGCCCGAGATATCTGACAAGGCCCGCTGGTAACGGAAGGCTTCCCGATCAAAGATCGTGCAGGCCTTTTGGCCCACCCAGCCGGTCCCAAATCGATCTGCGCCGAGGAAAACGCCGAGTTCGAACGGCATATTGAACCGGGGCAGGTCGCCGTCCAGTTCCATGTACGAGATGTCGTGGATTCCCAGATGGCAGTCCCGGATCAGCGCGACGATCTTGTCGAACCGGACCTGGCCGGCGTTGTCCAACTCAAGCGCGCAACGCGGCGTGAACCCGCAGGCGAGAACCGAGAAGACGATGGCGTTGAACATGTCGCGCCGATCGTCCGAGAACGGAGCATTGACGAAAACAGATTTTCTGTAGCCGTTAGGAGCCCGCGCCACGCCCGCCCTTTGCGAACCGGCCGGAGTCCAGAGCTTCGTTCAGCTTCTTGTCGTCAATCCTGCGCGGGGTGGCGAACTTCACGATCTTGAAGCCGCGGTCCGTCGTCGTCTGTCCGATCGGAGCCGTGAAGCGCCCTGTCACCGCGTCGCGCTTCACCCAACCCGTGTAGTGGCCCGAGGTTTTGCTCATGGGATTGATATAGCATCGGTGAGGCAGATTGATAAGCTCAGCTGCCCAACAGTTCCCGCCCGATCAGGAAGCGGCGGATCTCGTTGGTCCCCGCGCCGATGTCATACAGTTTGGCGTCGCGGACCAGGCGTTCGACTGGCCATTCCTTGGTGTAGCCCGCGCCGCCCAGGGCCTGAACGGCCTCCAGCGACACCTTCACCGCGTTTTCCGAGGCCAGCAGGATCGCCCCCGCCGCGTCGTAGCGCGTGGTCAGGCCGGCGTCGCAGGCCTTGGCCACGGCATAGACATAGGTCCGGGCCGAGTTCAGGGCGACATACATGTCGGCGATCTTGCCCTGCATCAGTTGGAACGATCCGACCGGCTTGCCGAACTGCTTCCTGTCGCGGACGTAGGGCAGGACCACGTCCAGAGCCGCCTGCATGATGCCCAGCGGCCCGGCCGCCAGCACCGCCCGCTCATAGTCCAGGCCGCTCATCAGGACCGCGGCACCGCGACCCTCGCCACCCATGACGTTCTCTTCCGGGACCTCGCAGTCCTCGAACACCAGTTCGGCGGTGTCGGAGCCGCGCATGCCCATCTTGTCCAGCTTCTTTGAGACGCTGAACCCCTTCATGCCCTTCTCGATCAGGAAGGCGGTGACGCCGCCGTTGCCTTCGCCAGTGCGCGCATAGACGACCAGGGTCTCGGCGTGAGGCGCGTTGGTGATCCAGAACTTGGTCCCGTTCAGGACGTAGTGGTCGCCCTTCTTCTCGGCCCGTGTCTTCATCGACATGACGTCCGAGCCCGATCCGGCCTCGGACATGGCCAGCGATCCGACGTGCTCGCCCGAGATCAGCTTGGGCAGATAGCGGCGCTTCTGCTCGTCCGTGCCCCAGCGGCGAATCTGGTTGACGCACAGGTTGGAGTGGGCCCCGTAGCTCAGGCCGATCGAGGCCGAGGCGCGCGAGACCTCCTCCATCGCCACGACGTGTTCGAGATAGCCCAGGCCCAGACCGCCCCACTCTTCCTCCACCGTGATGCCGTGCAGGCCCAGCTCGCCCATCTCGGGCCACAGGTCGCGCCGGAAGGTATTGGTCTCATCGATCTCGGCGGCGAGGGGCGCCAGCCGGTCGGCGGCCCAGCGTGCGGTGGTGTCGCGAATGGCGTCGGCCGTCTCGCCGAGGCCGAATTCCATCGATTGGGGGGCGTTGGGAATGCTCATGCTCCCGCCCTAGCATGGTCCGCCCGGGGCTGGGGAGAGGACAGGTTGTCGGGGCCCGCTCCGCCTGGACCTTGATCGGCTGAGGAGAAATCGCTTCGCGATTTCGCCGATGCCGTGAATCAAGGTCCAGCATGACTCCGGGGTCTGATCCGACCGGAAAACCGCTCACGCTTTTCCGGATCAGACCCTAGCGGTCACCGCCCGGCAGGCCGAAGCGACGATACAGGTTCAGCGACGACACGCCGACGCAGGCCACGCCGATGACGGCCAGGACCCAGCCGATGATGGCGGTCTCGTCGCCGCCGCCGTGTTCGGACGCCAGGCGGAAGGCCGCCATCGAGGCCCCGAAGGCGGTCAGACCCACGGCGCCCATGATGACGAAGGCGCCGGTCTCGCTCCAGTCGAAGCGTTCAGGCGGCTCGCCCTCGAAATCCGCGCGTCCCAGGGGCTGGCCACCCTGTGTCAGGGCCAGGTCGTCGCCGAACAGTCCGGCCTCGGGCTGGGCGATGGCCTCGGCCTCCTGGCGCTCGTCGGCGGTCCACGTCGGCCGGGCGAAGACGGTCGGCGGTGCGTCCTGCGGCGAGGTCAGGACCAGGGTCTCGGCCGGGCTCGCGGCCTCGGCGGCGGCGGGAGCGGTCTCTGTGATCTCCTGGACCGGCGCGGACGCGGGCTGCAGGAAGGGCAGGGGGCCGATGATCGGCGTGCCGTAGGGCGCATAGCGCTGGGCGCTGAAAGCGGCCACGTCCAGGGCGGGCGCCTCGGCGGGGGCCGCCGCTTCACCGATGATGGCGTCGTCCGCGGCGACCGCCGGACGGGGCTCCATGGACAGTGTCTCGGAGGCGGGCTCTGTCGCGCCGTGGAAGGGCTCGTCGGGGAGCGCCGATGTGTCGGCGGGCTCCACGTCGGCCTCGGTATCGTTGGCCGCGACGGCGACGGAAGGCGCGGCGTGGAAGTCTTCCGCCGCGAGCGAAAGGTCAATGGAGTCCGTCGGCGGCGCGGCCTGATCGACGGCGACGGGTTCAGAAGTGACCGGGCCAGGGGCGAAGTTCGGCACGATGGCCTCGGGCTCGCCCAGAAGGGCCGCGACGGCCGCGCCCCGGCTGTCGACAGGTTCGGTCGCCTCGACGGTCTCGGGTGCGACATCGGCCGAAGACGGCGGTTCGGGCGCGATCGCTTCGGCCGGGGCTTCCGGCTCGGCGACGGGCGCGGTCAGCAGTTCGGCGAGCGAGATCGCGCGCGACGGATCGGCCCCGAACAGCGCCCGCTCGGCGGCGCGGCGCCGCAGTCCGGCCGAGGGCACGTCTGCGGCGGGCCAGGCCATCATGGCTTCGGCGGCCTCGCCCGGGGCACCGCCGATGAGACGGGCCAGCACATCGGACGTCTCGAACCGCTCGCGGCCGACGGAGAAGCCGAAGCTCACCAGGGCGTCGAACTGGTGCTGGTTGACGCCCCCGGGCGCGGCGTCGTTCACGCTCTTTTCGATCGGCAACAGGTCGTAACGCAGCAGCAGCTCGGCGTCGGCCTCGGACACCGTCGCGCCCTCGCGCGCCGACAGGGTGTGACCATAGCCGATGATCCAGCCGCCTTCCGCGCGCTGGACGGCCCGGGGCCGGAACCCTTCGAAGCTCTTGATCAGGACGATCCCTTCGCGGGAGATCTTTCTGACAGGGGTGGATGCGTCGGACACCGGAGAATTGACCTAAATCGAGACAGGACGGCTTGGCCTCGCGGATCCTCTCGCAAGGCCCGGGCCGTCCCGGTCGTCCTACAACAGAATGACGCCGGCGAGTCCGAGGAAGGACAGAAATCCGATCGTGTCCGTGATCCAGCTGACGAACACCGGCGACGACACGGCCGGGTCACGGTCCAGCCGTTCCAGCAGCAACGGCACCAGCGTCCCGGCCAGGGCCGCGGCCAGCAGATTGATCACCACGGCCAGACCGATCGTCAGCGACAGCAGCGGCTCGCGGAACCAGACCCAGGCGATCCCGGCCAGCAGGATCCCCACGGCCGCGCCGTTGAACAGGCCGACCATGACCTCGCGACCCAGGATGCGCGGCGTGTTGGCCGAGGTCAGCTCGCGCGAGGCCAGGGACCGCACCGCGACGGTCAGGGCCTGGGTCCCCGCATTGCCGCCGATCGAGGCCACGATCGGCATCAGGATCGCCAGATAGACCAGCGCCTCCAGCTCGTCGGCGAACTGTCCGATCACCAGCGAGGCGAAGACCGCGGTCCCCAGGTTCACCACCAGCCACGGGATGCGCGAGCGGACCACGCCAAACACGCCGGCGCCGCGACTTTCGTCCGAAACACCGGCCAGGCGCAGGATATCCTCGCGGTTCTCTTCCTGGATGATGTTGACGATGTCGTCGACGGTGATCTGACCCACCAGCCGCCCGCCCGCGTCCACCACCGGCGCGGAGATCAGGTGGTATTTCTCGAAGATGTAGGCGACCTCTTCCTGGTCGGTATCGGCCGCGATGGCGGTGACCGGCTCCATCAGATCGGACAGCTTCACCGTCCGCGCCGCCCTCAGCAGGCCGCTGATCGGAATGCCCCCGACGGGCCGGTTCACCGGATCGACCACATAGATGTCGAAGAACAGCTCGGGCAGGTCCTCGCCCTGGGCCCGGACGTGGTCGATGGTGTCGCCGACGGTCCAGAACAGGGGCGCGGCCATGACCTCGCGCTGCATCAGGCGGCCGGCGGTGTCCTCGGCATAGCCCAGCGAGTTCTCGATGGCGGCCCGGTCGACCGCCGGCATGGCGGCCAGGACCTTCTCGCGCTGATCGTCCTCCAGGTCTTCGACCACGGCGGCGGCGTCGTCGGAATCCAGCTCCTGCAGCGCCTCGGCCAGGGTGCCCGGCGCCACGCGCTCCAGCACTTCCTCGCGGATGCCGTCGTCCAGCTCGGGCAGGGTCTCGGCCAGCAGCTCCGGCGGCAGCCACAAGACCACGACGGCCCGGTGCTCGGCCGTCAGAAAACCCATCAGATCGGCGACGTCGGCGGGGTGCAGGTCCTCCAGCAGCGCCCGCAGCCGCAGGCCGTCGCCGTCGTCGGCGGCGTCGACGACCTTCTCGACGAAGCCGGCGGTCAGGACATAGTCCTCGTCCAGCGCCTCGTGGTCTTCGATGACCTGGGGATCGAGAGTGGCGGTCTGTTCGCTCACGCGGGGGCCTCCCTCTCTCGATGTCAATCAGCCGGTAGCGCCGATATCGTTCCCGTCCAGATCTGATGGTGCGGTCGAGAAGACTCGAACTTCCACGGGTTGCCCCACAGCGACCTCAACGCTGCGCGTCTACCAATTCCGCCACGACCGCTCGCATCGGAGCGGGGGCTGTAGCGGAGGGCTGAGAAGGAGGCAACAGGCAACAGGCAATAGGCAACGGGGCCTGCAGATCAGTCCTTGCTGATCTTGGAGATCAGGCCATGGAGCATTCGGCCGAGTTGCCCGTTTCCTGTCGCCTCATGCCGCTCCGGCCATGAAGTCGTAGACATCCGCCGCGCGGGTCACGGTGATGGCGATGCGGTCCTCGCGGATCTCGATCTGGCCGCGCGCGACGGGGTGGTTGTTGGCCAGGATCCAGACCTCGTCGTGCTCGGTGGCGTCCAGCGGAATGACCGCCCCCCGACCCATCTTCAACAGTTGGGACATGGGCAGCACCGATCGGCCCAGTACGACGGACAGTTCGACGTCGACGGCCTCGACCTGGCTCATGGGGACTCCGGATACGCTGGAGGGTACTGGCGACTGATCTTGCATTGGCGGCCCTCGGGGTCACATTGGGGCGATCATGCTTGCCGAGCCGTTAAGCGCCGCCGTTTCCCCGCTGAGTCGTCCCGACGGCCGCCCGGTCGAATGGGTCGTGGCCCCCGGGCTCGTCCCCTACGACGACGCGGTCGCCGAGATGGAGGCGCGCGTCGCGGCGATCGCGGCCGGAGAGGCGGCCGAGCGGGTCTGGCTGCTGGAACACCCACCGCTCTACACGGCCGGAGTGTCGGCGCGGGACGGCGACCTTCTGGCCCCCGACCGGTTCCCGGTCCACCGCACGGGGCGGGGCGGGCAGTTCACCTATCACGGGCCGGGCCAGCGTGTGGCCTATGTCATGCTGGACCTGAACCAGCGGGGCCGCGACGTGCGCGGCTTCGTGCGCGGGCTCGAGGCCTGGCTGATCGGGGCCCTGGACCGGTTCGGCGTCGAGGCCGGTGTGCGCGACGGCCGCGTTGGCGTCTGGGTCGAACGCAAGGTCCCCGGCTGGAGCCGCGAGGACAAGATCGCCGCCATCGGGGTCAAGGTCCGCAAATGGGTGTCGTTCCACGGCATCAGCCTGAACGTCGAACCCGACCTGGATCATTTCGCAGGCATCGTGCCCTGCGGCATAGCCGAGCATGGGGTGACCAGCCTGATCGACCTTGGCGTGCTCGCGACCATGGACGAGGCCGACGCCGCGCTGAAGACCAGCTTCCGGCAGGTGTTCGGCTCCGTCGAGGGCTGAGGCCCGGCGCGCTCACCCGTGCGGGGCGACGTGCTCCCACACTTTCGAGATCACCACCGACCCTTCGCCCACGGCCGAGGCGACCCGCTTGACCGATCCGGCCCGGACGTCGCCGACGGCGAACACACCGGGACAGGACGTGGCGTGCCCGTCCCGCGTGACCACGAACCCCTTTTCATCCAGCTGGACCAGGTCGGCCAGCCAGTCTGTGCGCGGCGCGGCCCCCACCATGATGAACAGTCCCGCGACGGGAATGACGCTTTCCTCGCCCGCGCGCCTCAGGGTCACGGCGTCAAGCCGCTCGTCGCCGTGCAGGGCCGTCACCTCGGCCTCGAACTGGATCGTGATGGCGTCGTTTCGCTGGATCCGTTCGATCAGATAGTCCGACATGGACGCGGCCAGGGACTTTCCTCGCACCACCAGATGCACATGCTCGGCCCGCCGGCTCAGGAACATGGCCGCCTGGCCCGCCGAGTTGCCGCCGCCGATCACCACCGCCTGCCGGCCCGCCAGATACCGCGCCTCCAGCTCCGTCGCGGCATAGGAGACGCCCGCTCCCTCGAATTCCTCGAGCCGCTCCAGCGGCAGCCGTCGGTACTGAACGCCCGTGGCCACGACGATGGCCCGCGCGCAGACCAGAACCCCGTCGTCCAGACAGATGTCGAACCGCCCCTCCTGTCGATCGACGCGGGTCACCCGGCGCGGCACCGCGAAACGGGTGCCGAACTTCAGGGCCTGGATCTCGCCGCGCGCGCACAGGTCCGACCCCGAGATTCCCGTCGGGAACCCCATGTAGTTCTCGATCCGCGACGACGTCGCCGCCTGACCGCCGACCGCCAGCTCATCGATGACCAGCGCCTTCAGCCCCTCGGCCCCGGCATAGACCCCCGCCGCCAGTCCCGCCGGCCCGGCCCCGACGATGATCACATCGAACTTCGCGCCTTCCTCGACCGCCAGATCGAGCCCCAGCCGTCTGGCCAGGCCCCGCGGCGTGGGATCGTCCAGCACGGTGCGCTCGCCCAGCACCACCACGCCTTGGCCCTCGGGAATACCGCATCGCGCCGCCATATCGCGCGCCTCGACGCTGTCGAGGGCATAGGCGCGATAGGGCAAACGGTTCTGCGCGGCGAAGGCCTCGATCCGGGCGATGTCGCGGTCCGCCTCGGGCCCCAGCAGGGTCAGCCCCGCCTGGCCGCTTTCGATCAGGCGACGCCGGCGCGCGGCGAAGACGGTGACGATCAGGTCGCCCATCTCCGGGATATCGGCCATGGCCTGAAGCAGGGCGGCGCGGGGCACCCGGATGGCCGTCAGGGGCGTGACCGCCCGGTTGGTCAACTGGGCCGCGCCGCCGTTCAGCACGCTCATCTCGCCCGTGAACTGGGTGGGCCCCAGGCTGGCGTTGCCGTACTGGGTCCCGCTGACCTCGTCCCAGGCCACCGCCTCGCCTTCCAGGATGTAGAAGACCGCGTCGTTGGTCGCGCCATAGGTGACAAGGCTCTCACCCGCCTCGATCCGCACGATCTCGCCAATCTCGCGCAGCCGGGCGACATGGCTGGGCGCCAGGGGCGTGCGGACGTAGGTCGTCAGGTCGACGGCAGAGCTTTCCATGGCCGGGTCCTTGTCAAGGTCGCGCGGGGAGGCGCGCGAGACGCGATAGAGCGGCCAGCTTGGCCGTGATGCAAGGGGGGGACGCGGTTCGCGATGGCCGGGAAATGGTGGATGCGACAGGGATTGAACCTGTGACCCCCTCGGTGTGAACGAGGTGCTCTCCCGCTGAGCTACGCATCCATCTCGCAAATCCGGCGAAACGGGGAGGCGGGGACATAGCCCGCGCGGTCCGGAGTGGCAAGCGCCTCGTCAGCCGGCCATCGCCTTGGTGACGTAGTGGTCGACCACCAGCATGTCGATCGCCTCCTCGATGTCCTCGAAGGCGTCGACGATGACGTCGGGCTCCAGCTCCTCCATCGGTACGGGCGTATAGCCGAAGGTCACGCCGATGACCGGACAGCCTGCGTCGCGGGCCGTGCCCACGTCGGGCGCGGCGTCGCCGATCATGATGGCGCGGGCGGGGTCGCCGCCGACCAGCTTCACCGCCTCGACCAGATGCGCGCCCGAGGGCTTTCTGGCGCTGACCCGGTCGGGGCCGACGATGGCGGCGAAATGGCGCGTCAGGCCGATCTTGCCCAGCAGCAGCTCCGACAGGTCCGACCGCTTGTTGGTCACGACCACCAGGGTCGCGCCGCGCGCCGCCAGGGTCTCCAGCGTCTCGACGACGCCGTCATAGGGCACCGAGTGGTCCGCGATGTGCTCGACATAGTCGGCGAGGAAGGCCTCCAGCAGCGCCGGATCGCGCGCCGCCTCGACCGAGGCCCCGGCGCGCTCGAAGCCGTGGACCAGCAGGGCCGTCGCCCCCGCGCCGATCAGGTCGCGCGCATCCTCGACCGCGCAGGGCGGCAGGCCCTCAAGCGCCAGCATCCGGTTCAGCGTGCCGATCAGATCCTCGTGCGTCTCGACGAGGGTGCCGTCCAGGTCGAAGCCGATGGTCCAGCCGATCAGGTCCTGTTCGATCATCGCCGTCTCCCGTCCGGCTCCCCGATGGGCTAGACCGCCGTGGTGACTAGCCGCCGGACCGATTCATGACCAGACGCGCCGCCATCATCCTCGCCGCCGGCCAGGGCACGCGCATGAGGTCGCCGCTCCCCAAGGTCCTGCACCCGGTCGGCCACCGCGCCATGCTGGACCACGCCATCGACGCGGCCGAGGGCCTGGGCTGCGAGCGCATCGTCGTGGTCGTCGGAAACCACTCGCCCGAGGTCCGCGCCCATGTGGAGCGCCGCTTGGGCGCCGGCGCAATCGCCGTCCAGGACCCGCCGCTGGGCACCGGTCACGCCGTGCGCGCGGCTGAGAGCCTGCTCGCCGATTTCGACGGCGAGGTGGTCGTCACCTACGGCGACGTGCCCCTGCTGCGCGCCGCCGACATCGCGCCCGTGTTCGGTGGCCAGGGGGTCACCGTCATCGGGTTCGAGGCCCGCGACCCCGGCGCCTATGGCCGTCTGGTCATGGAGGGCGACACGCTCGCCGCCATCACCGAGGCGAAGGAGGCCTCGCCCGAGGTCCTGGCCCTGACCACCTGCAACTCCGGCGTCATGGCCGCGCCCGCCCGGCTGTTGTTCGAGCTGCTGGGTCGGGTCACCAACGACAACGCCAAGGGCGAATACTATCTGACCGACGTCGTCGCCCTGGCGCGCGGGCAGGGGGCCCCGACGCGCGCCGTCATGGCCGGCGAAGACGCTGTCATGGGGGTGAACGCCCAGGCCGAGCTCGCCCAGGCCGAGGCCCTGTTCCAGCAGGTCCAGCGCGAGACCTTCCTCGCCGCCGGCGTGACGATGAGCGCGCCCGAGACCGTCCACTTCGCCTGGGACACCCAGATCGGCGCGGGAACGGTGATCGAGCCTTTCGTCGTCTTCGGCCCCGGCGCGAGGATCGCCGAAGGGGCCCGCATCCGCAGCTTCTCCCACATCGAGGGCGCGACGGTGGCCTCGGGCGCCGAGGTCGGCCCCTACGCCCGCCTGCGCCCCGGCGCGGACCTGGCCGAGGACGTCAAGGTCGGCAACTTCGTGGAGGTGAAGTCGGTCCGCATGGAGCGGGGCGCCAAGGCCAACCACCTGTCCTATCTGGGCGACGGTTCCGTCGGCGCGGGCGCCAACGTCGGCGCGGGCACGATCTTCTGCAACTACGACGGCTTCAACAAGGCCCGCACCGAGGTGGGCGAGGGGGCCTTCATCGGGTCCAACAGCGCGCTGGTGGCACCCGTGTCGATCGGCGCGGGGGCGATTGTCGGATCCGGCTCGGTCATCACCGAGGATGTGCCGGCGGATGCGCTGGCGTTCGGGCGGGCGCGGCAGGTGGTCAAGGATGGGGCGGGCGCGGTGTTCCGCGAGAAGGCCAGGGCGAAGAAGGATCAACGCAAATGATCCCTCTCCCAGAGGGAGAGGGCTTGAGGCTCGGCAAGCGGAGCGCGCCGCAAGCCGAAAGGGTGAGGGGTTTCTCTCTCACCGGCTCCCACAAAGCCCCTCACCCTTTCGCGCAAGACCGATCGCTGGCGCTCTCCGGCGCTCAAGCCCTCTCCCTCTGGGAGAAGGATCAATGAGCGACCTCCAGAAACGCCTCGCCGGAGAGGCCGCCGCCCTTCGCGTCGAACCCGGCATGGTCGTCGGCCTCGGCACCGGCTCCACCGCCGCCTGGTTCGTCAAGGCGCTGGCGGCGCGAAGCCTGACCGGCCTGCGCTGCGTGCCCACCTCGGAAAAGACCGCCGACCTCGCCCGCGAGCTCGGCCTGACCCTGGCCACGCTGGACGACGTCTCCCGCATCGACCTGACCGTCGACGGCGCCGACGAGGTCGGACCCGGTCTGGCCCTCATCAAGGGCGGTGGCGCGGCCTTGCTGCGCGAAAAACTGGTGTGGGAGGCGTCCGACCGCTGCATCGTCATCGCCGACGCGGCCAAGGTGGTGCCTGTTCTGGGGGCCTTCCCCCTGCCGATCGAGGTCGTCGCCTTCGGGCACAAGGCGACCGCCAACCGCATCATGGACGTTCTGTTCGACCACGACATCGCCATGCCCGCCCGCCTGCGCCAGGCCGATCGCGGGGTCGTTCGCACCGACGGCGGCAACGTCATATACGACGCGAAATGCGCCGCGATCCACGACCCGGTCCGGCTGGCCGACGACCTGAAGCTGATCACCGGCGTGGTCGAGCATGGCCTGTTCCTCGACCTTGCCGACGAGGCGATCATCGGGGGGGGCGACGGCTTGGAATTGTTGACCCCCTAAGCCTTGCCGCGAGCCCTTCTGGTCCCTAACTCCGTCGATCCCAAGCCTTGTTTGACAACGGATTTTCAGCCGTTTCAGACGATTCAGACTCTGTTTTTCCGGGGCCGACGTCTGAAATCCGGAGCGCACCATGACGACCTACGACTACGACCTGTTCGTCATCGGCGCCGGTTCCGGCGGGGTCCGGGCCGCGCGCCTGACGGCGCTGGGCGGCAAGCGGGTGGCCATCGCCGAGGAGCACCGCGTCGGCGGCACCTGCGTGATCCGGGGCTGTGTGCCCAAGAAGTTCATGGTCATGGCCTCGGACTTCGCCCATTCCTTCGAGATCGCCGAGGGCTATGGCTGGACCATCGACGCCCGCTTCAACTGGCCCAAATTCATCGAAACCAAGGACGTCGAGATCGCCCGCCTGTCGGGCATCTATGTCGCCAATCTGGGCAAGGCCGGCGTCGAGCTGATCCACGGCCGCGCGGTCCTGAAGGACGCCCACACGGTGGTCATCGCCGGCAAGGGCGAGGGCGGTGGCGATCTGATGGTCACGGCCGAACGCATCCTGATCGCCACGGGCGGCCGGCCCTGGATGCCCGACGACCTGCCCGGCATCGAGCACGCCATCGACTCCGAACAAGCCTTCCACCTGCCCGAATTGCCCAAGCGCATTCTGATCGCCGGCGGCGGCTATATCGCGGTGGAGTTCGCGGGAATCTTCGCCGGCCTCGGCGTCGAGACGACGCTGATCTATCGCGGCCCCAACATCCTGCGCGGCTTCGACGACGACGTGCGCGCCCATCTGGCCACCGAGATCGAGAAGCGCGGCATCAAGGTCATCCTGGGCTGCCAGCACAAGGAAATCCGCAGGACCGAGGGCGGCCTGCTCAATGTGCTCGAGAACGGGATGGAGCTGGAAACGGACGTCGTCATGTTCGCCACCGGCCGGACGCCGCACGTCCATGGGCTGGGCCTGGAGACGGCGGGCGTCGAACTGACTGACAAGGGCGCGATCAAGGTCGATGAGCTGTCGAAGACGACGGCGGAGAACATCTGGGCCATCGGCGACGTCACCGATCGCATGAACCTGACGCCCGTCGCGATCCGCGAGGCCGTGGCCTTCCACGAGACAGTCTATCGCGATAACCCCCAGGCCTTTGACTACGAGGCGGTCGCCACGGCGGTCTTCAGCCAGCCGCCCGTGGGCGTCGTCGGACTGACCGAGCACGAGGCCCGGCGCGCCTTCGAGGGCGAGGTCGACGTCTATATGACCCGTTTCCGGCCGATGAAATACGCGTTCACGGGATCGGACGAGCGCATGCTGATGAAGCTGGTCGTCCACGCCGGCACCGACCGCGTCGTCGGCGTCCACATCGTCGGGCCCGAAGCGCCGGAGATGATCCAGCTGGCCGCCATCGCCGTGAAGGCCGGCCTGACGAAGGCCCAGTGGGACGCCACCTGCGCCGTCCACCCCACCATGGCCGAGGAGTTGGTCACGCTGAAGGTCAAACAGACGGCGGAGACGAACGCGGGATGAGCGCGACCGCACATTCATTGTCTCGCAAGCGCGAGACGACTATCTTGACGCAATGACCAACCGCTGGACGCCTGAGAGCTGGAAAACCAAGCCTGGCCTGCATATGCCGGCCGACTATCCGGACGCGCGCGCGCTGCAGGTCGTTGAGGACGAGCTGCGAGCCCTGCCGCCCCTGGTGTTCGCCGGCGAGGCGCGCCGGCTCAAGGATCGGCTCGCTGCGGTCGAGGCGGGCGACGCCTTCCTGCTTCAGGGCGGTGACTGCGCCGAAAGCTTCAAGGAATTCTCGACCGACAACATCCGCGACACCTTCCGGCTGATGCTGCAGATGGCGGTGGTCCTGACCTTCGCGGGCAGGAAGCCGGTGGTGAAGGTCGGTCGCATCGCCGGCCAGTTCGCCAAGCCCCGCTCGGCCCCGATCGAGACGATCGACGGCGTCACCCTGCCCAGCTATCGCGGCGACAACATCAACGGCTCGGCCTTCACGCCGGAAGAGCGGACCCCCGATCCCCAGCGGCTGCTGCGGGCCTACAACCAGTCGGCGTCGACGTTGAACCTGCTGCGGGCCTTCGCGGGCGGCGGCTATGCCGATCTGTACAACATCCATCGCTGGACCCAGGGCTTCGCCGACCAGGGCGTGGGCACCCAGTATCGCGAGCTTGCCGACAAGATCGCCGAGGCCCTGGCCTTCATGGAGGCCGTCGGCGTCACGCCCGAGACGCACCCGGACCTGTCGCGCGTCGAGGTTTTCACCTCGCACGAGGCCCTGCTGCTGAACGTCGAGAGCGCCCTGACGCGGCTGGACGGGGCGACGGGCGAATGGTTCGACACCTCGGCCCACATGCTGTGGATCGGCGAGCGCACCCGTCAGCTGGACGGTGCCCATGTCGAGTTCATGCGCGGGATCAAGAATCCGATCGGGGTCAAGTGCGGCCCGACGATGGAGCCGGACGACCTGCTGCCTCTGATCGACGCCCTCAACCCGGACAATACGCCCGGCCGGCTGACGCTGATCGGCCGCTTCGGCCACGACAAGGTCCACGACCGCCTGCCGCGCCTGATGAAGGCGGTGAAGGCCCACGGCAAGCGGGTGATCTGGTCGATCGACCCGATGCACGGCAACACCCTGATGGCGCAGAGCGGCTATAAGACCCGCCCCTTCGACCGGATCATCGGCGAGGTGAAAGGCTTCGTCGACGTGGCCGAGGCCGAGGGCGTCCACCCCGGCGGCGTGCATCTGGAGATGACGGGCCAGAACGTCACCGAATGCATCGGCGGGGCCCAGGCCGTGACCGAGGACGACCTGTCCAGCCGCTATCACACCCATTGCGACCCGCGCCTGAACGCGGACCAGGCGCTGGAGCTGGCCTTCCTGATCGCCGAGCGGCTCAAGACCGGACGGCTGGCCCGCGCGGCGGCGGCGTGACCACGGGCGGTATCGGTCGACCCGAGGGCGATCGCCGGGGCGGTCGCACAGCGTTTCAGGGCGCGCCTGGTGCCTTCAGCCACGAAGCCTGCGTCGAGCTACGCCCCTGGGACGAGCATGTCCCTTTCGCCACCTTCGCCGAGGCGATCGACGCCGTGAAATCGGGGGCCTGCGATTGCGCCCTCATCCCGGTCGAGAACTCGACCATCGGCGTGGTCGAACCCGCCGCGACCCTGGTCGCCTCGGCCGGCCTTCCCGTGGTCGCGGAGGCCTGGCGCAAGATCCAGATCGCCCTGATGGCCGTGCCGGGTGCCGACCTCAGCCATCTGCGCACCGTCCACAGCCACCCCGTGGCGCTCCGCCAATGCACGGAAAAGATCGGCGTCCTGGGTCTGGATGTCGTCGAGGCCTTCGACACCGCCGGAGCCGCCCGCGAAGTCTCCGAACTCGGCGACCTTACCCGGGCGGCGCTCGCCCCAGTCGCCGCGGCAGAGGTCTACGGCCTGTCGATTCTGCGCAACGACTTTCAGGATTCCGACGAGAACCGCACGCGCTTTGTTCTGCTCGCGCGCGAACCGGGTTGACGACGCACGATCCTTGCGTGAATTAGAGTGATACGGGCTGCCCTTGGTCCGCGAGCAGAGCCTGATCATGTCCCCGCGCGCTTGCCTTCGTGCCCTTTCGCCCCGTTCGCGCGCGGCCGGCTCGCTCTATTTCGGCTATCGCTTCTACGGTTTTCGATACGCCGGCTGAGGCCAGGCGCGCACCTTCGCACCTGACAGCCTCGCCGGCGACCGCCCTGATCCAGGGCGGCGGCGCGCTCCTGCACCCCTCATCGAAATGACCGTATCGAAAGCCTTGATCCCATGTCGAAATCCATCCTCCAGCCCGTCTGGCCCGAGATGAACCCCGCCGAGATGTCCCCCGAGCAGATGGCGCTCGCCGCCCTGCGCCACGAGATCGATCTCATCGACGATCAGATGCTGGCCCTGTTCCAGACGCGGCTGGCCATCGCCGCCAAGGTGGGCCTGGCCAAGGACGCGCCGCACGGGCCCCATACCAAGCTGCGCCCAGACCGTGAGCAGACGGTCCTCAGCCGCGTCCTCGCCCGCGCCGATCCCGACAAGGTCCCCGCCGTCGAGGGGCTGTGGCGCGAGATCGTCGGCTGGGGGCTGGCCCAGCAGGGTCAGCTGCAGGTCCATGTCTGGGCCCCGGTGGACCCCACCCGCGCCTTCGACGGGGCCCGCCATCGCTTCGGCACGGCGGCGTCCATCCGCATGGTGCGTGATCCCCAGGCCGCCCTTGCCTTCGCCGCCGAGGGCCGGGGCGTCGCGGTCCTGGCCGTGAACACGGACGACCCGTGGTGGGTCGGTCTGCGTCGCGACTGGTCCAGCCTCAGCGTCTTCGACGGCTTCGGCCAGGCGGGCGGCCAGCCGAGCTCGCTGGCCGTCGGCAAGATCGATCCCGCCGCCCTGCCAAAGGGCCGCAGCGTTATCGTCACGGCGGGCGGGGACGCCGGCGACGGCGGCGGTGCGCGCCGCTGGGGGCTCAACACCCACCACGGCTGGACCCTGGCTCTGACCGATGCCCGGCTCACCCCCGGCGACGCCGAAGGCTGCGTCGGCGCGATCGCCTAGGCGGCGGGCGCAGCAGGGGCGGGCGGCGTCGCGCCCGGCTGCAGGGGCTCCGGTGCCTGCTCACCGGCGTCGCCCGGCAACTGGCGAATGTAGCGATACATCGCCCGCTTGTCGGCCTCCGACATGGCGCGCACGCTCGGCCACGGCATGGGCGGCAGGCTGGAGCCGGTGGCTAGCAGTTCCACCCACTGGTCCTCGCTCAGCCGCTGCGTCGTCAGCCTCAGGTTCTTGCCGTAGGTCGTGCCCCACGGCCCGGTGTGGCCCTCCGTCGAGCCCTTCAGCCACTCCGCTTCCGGCGGCTGGGCCCCGTTCGTCATGGCGTACTGCGGCGTGTGGCAGTCGTTGCAGCCTCCGACTAGCACCAGATACCGCCCGGCCTCGATATCGGTCGCGGCGACGACCTGAGGCGTGTTTCCGGCCCGGACGGAAACATCGGTCGTGACCTGATCACAGCCGCTGAGAAGAGCCAGCGCCGCCGTCGCAGCCCATGAAAGTCTGATGAGGCTCATGACCGATCTCCCGTTGGGAGAACGGTGGATCATGAACCCTGGGGGTGCGTCAATACGTCCGGATCAGACCGCCATATTGTCGATGAGGCGGGTCTTGCCCAGCCACGCGGCGGCCAGGATGCGGGCAGGGGCGTCCACGACGCCGTTGGCGAAGATGGCCAAGTCCTCTGCCCGACGGACGGCCACATAATCGACCCGCTCGAAGCCGGCCTTGAGCAGGTCGGCGTAGGCATCACGTTCAACCGCTGCCAGTGGTCTCTTGTCCGCCGCCTTCATGGCCGCTTCGGCCAGGACGCCGTTCAGCCGTCGGGCCTTCGCTAGGTCGTCGTCGGAGAGGTAGGCGTTGCGCGATGACAGGGCGAGGCCATGGCCGTCCCGCTCGGTCGGCGACCCCACGATCTCGGTCGGGATATCGAGGTCCCGCGCCATCCGGCGCACGACCAGCAGCTGCTGATAATCCTTCTCTCCGAACATGGCGACGTCGGCCTGGACCTGGTTGAGCAGCTTGGCCACCACCACTGCGACCCCGCCGAAGAAGTGCGGGCGAAAGTCGGTCTCCAGCCCCTGCGATGGCCCGCCGACGCTGACTGTCGTGGCGAAGCCGTCCGGATACATCTCCTGAACCGTCGGCGCGAACAGCAGGTGACAGCCCGCCCCCGCCAGCAGCGCCGCGTCCTCGGCTTCGCGGCGGGGATAGGTGCCCAGATCTTCATGGGCCGCGAACTGGGTCGGATTGACGAAGACGCTGGCGACCACGCGGTCCGCCAGCTGTCCAGCCTCGCGCACCAGGGTCAGATGCCCCTCGTGCAGGGCGCCCATGGTCGGCACGAAGGACACGGTCAGCCCCTGACGACGCCATCCGCGCACGGTCTCGCGCAACGCATCGACGGTTCGCGCGACAGGCAGGGGAGAGGGCGTACTCATGCTTACCGGATTAACCCTTCGACTTAAGCGTGTTCGTGCACGGGGCTTCAAAAGGTGCCGCGCTAAGGGTCGGCTTATGACGCCCGGCAGAATGCTCCGTCCAGTCCTGATCGGCCTCATCGGGCTCGCGACTTCGTCGTGCGGCTTCGTCGAGAGCGATCCCAACCGGTTCGAGAACCTGGCCCAGGCCGTCGCGGACATCCCGCTGGACGGCGGCTCCGCGCCGGTCCGGTCGGCGGCCGAGGTCGGCCTGCGCCCGGCCATGGTGTCAGCCGAGCAGGTGGCGTCTCCCGGTGACCTGCGGGTCGAGGTTCTGGACCCCCATGCCCTTTGGGACGCCAGAGACGCAGGCCTGCGCGGCGCGGTCGAACGCGCGGCCCCCGTCATGGTCGAGGCCGCCGCTCCCATGGTGGCCGAGGCGATGGTCCGTCAGGTCTCGACGCGCGTCGAGGCGATCCGGCCGGACACCAGCGCCGAGACCCTGCAACTGGGGGCCTTCTCCAGCCCGGCCGCCGCCCGCGCGGCCTGGGGTCGGATCGCCGACGCCGGCGACGCGGTCTCCGGCCTGACCCCGGCGTTCGAGGCCGTCACCGTCGATGGCCGCACCCTGACCCGGCTGAAGGTCGTCGTCACCGCCGAAGCCGCACGCGCCGTATGCCGCGCCGCCGACGCGGCCGCACTGGGCTGCCTGCGCCGCAGTTGACCGGCGAAGAAGCGTTCCACAGATCGCGCTTAACCTTTCGTTGACGTTCCGAGCCTCGCCCGCGAGTCTGCGAGCGAAGCGGCCTGCGAGTGAGTCGGTCGCACAGCATCGAGGCAGCGCGTCATGGGTCAGGCCCAGGTCATCGTCGTCGGCAACGAGAAAGGTGGGGCAGGCAAGTCCACCCTCGCCATCCACATCGTCTGCGGCCTTCTGCACGCCGGGCGGCGGGTCGCGATCCTGGATCTGGACCTGCGCCAGCGGTCCATGAGCCATTTCTTCGCTCACCGGACCGCCTGGACGGCCGCGAACGGCGTTATCCTGCCCATGCCGGTCGAGCCCGATCTGGGGGACGGCAAGGCGCTGGCCAGGGCCGACGAGTCCGAGCAGATCGCCCGCTTCGACGCCGCGTTCGTCGAGGCGCAGGCCTCGGGCGCCGAGGTCATCCTGATCGACACGCCCGGCGGCGACACGCCCCTGTCGCGGGCGGCTCACGCCCGCGCCGACCAGATCGTGACGCCGATGAACGACAGCTTCGTCGACTTCGACATGCTGGGCACGGTCGATCCGGTCACGCTGGAGCTGCTCAAGCCCTCGACCTATTCCGAGAGCGTGTGGGAGGCGCGAAAGCACCGGGCCATCAAGGAAGGTCGCCACGCGGCCATCGACTGGGTCGTGGTCACCAACCGCCTCGCGGTCGCCGAAGCGCGCAATCGCCGCCGTCTGGAAGAACGCATGCTGAAGCTGGCCAAGCGGGTCGGGTTCCGCGTCGGACCGGGCCTGCGCGACCGGGTCATCTATCGCGAACTGTTCCCCTTCGGCCTGACGGTGGCGGACCTGTCCAACGAGGTGCGGCCCGTCGCCGTGTCACTGGCCCACGTCGCGGCGCGTCAGGAGATGCGAAACCTTATGCAGTCCCTGGGGCTGGAGGACGTCAGCCTGCCCGCGCTGGACGCCGCAGCTTGAGGCCTGTCCGGGCATGGGCCTGATTTGGCTCGTGCTGGCGGGCGTCGCCGTCTGGGCCTTGGTTCGTCTGGGCCGCCAGACCGAGGGACCGCGCCGGGGGCAGTGGCGGGTCGCGGCGACCCTGATTTCCGCCGTGATGCTGGCGGGTGGGGCGCTGGCCCTGTCGCGCGGGGCCTGGATCACGGGAGCCGGTCTGTGCGGGGCGGCGCTGTGGCTGACGCTGGCGTCGCGGATCCGCGTGGTCCCGCCGCGCGCCGAGGGCCTGTCCGACGCCGAGGCGCGCAGCCTGCTGGGCGTCCCGGTCGACGCGACGTCCAAGGACATCACCACCGCCTGGCGTCGCCTGATGGCGAGGGCCCACCCGGATCAGGGCGGCACGGAGGGGCTGGCCGCCAAACTGAACGCGGCGAAGGATCGGTTGTTGAAGCCATAGTTCCTTCTCCCCTTGCGGGAGAAGGTGGCCCGGAGGGCCGGATGAGGGGTGAGACTCGGTGGTTGGCAGAACGGCCGCTCATCGCTTCCATGGCCTATCACCCCTCATCCGACCTCGCTGCGCTCAGCCACCTTCTCCCGCAGGGGGAGAAGGGAACCGGGAGGGTTCCCGCGTTTGATTTTCCCCCCTAAACCACCCGCCATGCCGAAGCTGACCTCCGCCGTCGATCCGAACAGCCCGTCGTTCAAGGCGCTGCACGCCCACAACACCGCCCTGGTCGCCGAGCTGCGCGACAAGGTGGCCAAGGCGGCGCGGGGTGGCTCCGACGCCAGCCGCGACCGCCATGTCGCGCGCGGCAAGCTGCTGCCCCGCGACCGGGTCGAGCGGCTGCTGGACCCCGGCTCGCCCTTCCTGGAGATCGGCCAGCTGGCGGCGAACGGCATGTACAACGACGAGGCGCCCGGCGCCGGCATGATCTGCGGCATCGGCCGGGTCTCGGGGCGAGAGGTCATGATCGTCGCCAACGACCCGACGGTGAAGGGCGGCGCCTACTTCCCCATGACGGTCAAGAAGCACCTGCGGGCCCAGGAGATCGCCGAGCAGAACAACCTGCCTTGCGTCTATCTGGTCGATTCCGGCGGGGCCAACCTGCCGCACCAGGCCGAGGTGTTTCCCGACCGCGATCACTTCGGCCGCATCTTCTTCAACCAGGCGCGGATGAGCGCGAAGAACATCCCCCAGATCGCCTGCGTCATGGGCAGTTGCACCGCCGGCGGGGCCTATGTCCCGGCCATGTCGGACGAGACAGTGATCGTCCGAAACCAGGGCACCATCTTCCTGGCCGGCCCGCCCTTGGTGAAGGCCGCGACCGGCGAGGTCATCTCGGCCGAGGACCTGGGCGGGGCCGAGACGCATGGCAGGAAGTCCGGCGTCGTCGACTACGTCGCGGAGAACGACGAACACGCGCTGGAGATCGTCCGCGACATCGTCGGCCACCTGAACAGCGTCAAACGGGTCGATCTCGACGTGCGCGAGCCAAGGGAACCCGCGCTGGCGGCAGAGGAGCTGTACGGCCTGATCCCCGACGACGTGCGGGCCCCTTACGACGTGCGCGAGGTCATCGCCCGTGTCGTCGACGGGTCGGAGTTCGAGGAGTTCAAGCCGTTGTACGGTGGGACCTTGGTCTGCGGTTTCGCCCGCATCTGGGGCTATCCGGTCGCGATCCTGGCCAACAACGGCGTGCTGTTCTCCGAGAGCGCGCTCAAGGGCGCCCACTTCATCGAACTGGCCTGCAAGCGGAAGATCCCGCTGGTCTTCCTGCAGAACATCAGTGGCTTCATGGTCGGCGGGAAGTACGAGGCGGGCGGCATCGCCAAGGACGGGGCCAAGCTGGTCACGGCCGTCGCCAGCGCCAATGTGCCCAAGTTCACCGTGCTGGTCGGCGGCAGCTTCGGGGCCGGCAACTACGGCATGTGCGGTCGGGCCTATAGCCCCCGCTTCCTGTTCACCTGGCCCAACAGCCGGATCAGCGTCATGGGCGGCGAACAGGCGGCGGCGGTGCTGGCCACCGTCCACCGCGACGCCGACAAATGGAGCCCCGAGGAGGCCGAGGCCTTCAAGGCCCCGGTTCGCCAGAAATACGAGGACGAGGGCAATCCCTACTACGCCACCGCCCGCCTGTGGGACGACGGCGTCATCGACCCGGCCCAGACGCGCGACGTGCTGGGCCTGGCGATTTCGGCATCTTTGAATGCGCCCATAGCCGACACGACCTTTGGCGTGTTCCGGATGTGATTGGAGATTTCCCTATGACCGACCCCAAGACATCCGACCTGAACGCGCTCGACATCACCGATGCCGAGGCCGCCGAGATGAACGCCATCTCGCATCCGCTGGTGCCGGACCCGGCGCCGGACGCCAACGAAGACCTGGTGCAGATCGATTCGACCGCCGACGGGGTGGTGTTCATCACCCTCAACCGACCGGCGAAGAAGAACGCCTTCGACGCGGCGACCATCGCGGCCCTGCATGAGGCGTTCGAGACCCTGCATGGGGCCGATCATGTGCGGCTGGTGTTCCTGAGGGGCGCGGGCGGGACGTTCAGCGCGGGCGCGGACCTGGGCTGGATGCGCGACGCCGTCGACTGGTCCGAGAGCGACAACCGCGATGACGCCATGGGCCTGGCCAAGATGCTCAAGAGCCTGCACGACATCCCGGCCCTGACGGTGGCCCTGGTCGAGGGCGCGGCCATGGGCGGCGGGGCGGGCATCGTCTGCGCCTGCGACATGGCGGTAGCGGTGGAGGGCACTCGGTTCGCCTTTTCCGAGGTCAAGCTGGGCCTGATCCCGGCGACCATCGCCCCCTATGTCGTCGAGGCCATCGGGGCGCGTCGGGCCAGGCAGCTGTTCCTGACCGCCAACATCTTCGACGCCGACTATGCGGCCCACGCCGGGATCGTCGACATGGTCCTGCCCGAGGGGTCGATGGACGAGTTCGTCTCCATGCTGACCGACAGTTTGACCCGCAATGCGCCCGGCGCCATGGGCGAGGCCAAGCGGCTGGTCCACGACGTCGTCGGCCAGAAGATCGACCGGGGCCTGATGGAGGAGACCGCCAGGCGGATCGCCCGCGCCCGCGTCTCGGTCGAGGGTCAGGAGGGCGTGCGGGCCTTCCTCGACAAGCGCGATCCCAGCTGGGCCCAATAGATGTTCACCTCCGTCCTGGTCGCCAATCGCGGCGAGATCGCCTGTCGCGTCTTCCGCACCGCCAAGCGGATGGGGATCCGCACCATCGCCGTCTATTCCGAGGCCGATGCCCAGGCCCTGCATGTGCGCGAGGCCGACGAGGCGGTGCTGATCGGCCCGGCGGCGGCGCGCGAGAGCTATCTGGATCAGGCCAGGGTGCTGGCGGCGGCCAAGGCGACCGGGGCGGAGGCGATCCATCCCGGATACGGCTTCCTGTCCGAGAACGCGGAGTTCGCCGAGGCCGTGATGGCGGCGGGGATCGTCTGGATCGGCGCGCCGCCGGCCGCGATTCGGGCCATGGGACTGAAGGACGCGGCCAAGCAGCTGATGATCGAGGCGGGCGTGCCGGTGACGCCGGGCTATCTGGGCGAGGACCAGACGCCGGAGCGGCTGAAGGCCGAGGCGGACGGCATCGGCTATCCCGTGCTGATCAAGGCCGTGGCGGGCGGGGGCGGCAAGGGGATGCGCCGGGTCGATGCCGGCGAGGCCTTCCTGGAGGCCCTGGCGTCGTGCAAGCGCGAGGCGGCTTCCAGCTTCGGCGACGACCGGGTGCTGATCGAGAAATACATCCTGTCGCCCCGCCATATCGAGGTTCAGGTGTTCGGCGACAGCCACGGCGAGGTCGTCCACCTGTTCGAGCGCGACTGCTCCTTGCAGCGCCGCCACCAGAAGGTCATCGAGGAAGCCCCGGCCCCCGGCATGGACGCCGCGACGCGCGAGGCCGTGACGGCGGCGGCGGTGCGGGCGGCCAAGGCCGTGAACTATGTCGGCGCCGGCACCATCGAGTTCATCGCCGACGGGACCGAGGGGCTACGGGCCGACCGCATCTGGTTCATGGAGATGAACACCCGCCTGCAGGTCGAGCATCCGGTGACCGAGGCGATCACCGGCGTCGATCTGGTCGAGTGGCAGTTCCGGGCGGCGGCGGGCGAGCCCGTGCCGATGCGGCAGGACCAGCTGTCGATCACCGGCTGGGCCATGGAGGCGCGGCTGTATGCCGAGGATCCGGCGAACGGGTTTCTGCCGTCGATCGGGCGGCTGGATCACTTCGTGCTGCCGGAGGGCGTGCGAGTCGATACGGGCGTGGAGCGGGGCGGCGAGGTCAGCCAGTTCTACGACCCGATGATCGCCAAGCTGATCGTCCATGCGGAGACGCGGGCGGCGGTTGCGGCGGGGCTGGCGGAGGCCTGCGGGTCGGTCGAGGTCTGGCCGGTGCGGACCAACGTCGGGTTCCTGGTGCGGTGCCTGGAGCATCCCCGGTTCGTGGCGGGCGATGTGGATACGGGGTTCATCGGGGCGGAGGAGGGGGCGCTGTTGCGCTCCGACGTCAGCGACAGGGTGGTCGCAGCAGCATTGGGTGAGGCAGCCGAGACTTTCGTCGAGGCCGCCTATGACGGCGAGGTCTGGAGCCCATCCCCGGCGCACCTGTTCGGCTTCCGGCTAAACGCTCCTTCTAGCGCCGCAAGGCTTCCCTTCACGCAGGACGGTGCTCGTCGGGAGGCGAAGGTCACGGTCACTCGTTCAATCGGCGACTGGGGGCTGACGTTCGAGGTTGATGGGGCCCCGCTCGACTACTCCGATCTGTCGAACCGACCGCTTCCGACGACCCATGGCGACGACGTCATTTTCGTGTTCGATCGGGGCCGAGCTACGGCCTTCGACTTTAAGCCCTCGTTTGCCGGTGCCATTGGCGGCACCGCCTCTGACGGCTCCCTCCGCGCGCCCATGCCGGGCAAGATCGTGGCGACGTCAGTGAAGGCAGGCGACGCCGTGACAAAGGGGCAGCCGGTGGTGGTGCTGGAGGCGATGAAGATGGAGCACGCGCTCGTCGCGCCGTTCGACGGGGTGGTGGGGGAAGTCGGCGTCTCGGTCGGGGATCAGGTGGCGGCGGATGCGGTGCTGGCCAGGGTAGAGGCAGCTGCTGACTGATGCCCCTTCACATGATCAAGCTGTGCGTCGGTGTCGCCAAGGTCGAGACGCTGGAACGGCGGGCGGCCAAGGGGGACTGGCTGACGGTCAACACCCGGATGACGCCCAAGCGCGCGGCCGAGATCGAGGACGGGGGCTCGATCTACTGGGTCATGAAGGGCTCAGTGACGTGCCGGATGCCGATCGTGGATATCTCGACGCGCGGCGAGGGCAAGGCGTCGATGTGCTTGATCAAGCTGTCGCCCGAGGTGGTGCGGACGGCCCCGCAGGCGCGGCGGCCGTTCCAGGGCTGGCGATACCTCGAGCCCAAGGACGCGCCGCCGGACCTGTCGTCGATGGACACCGGGGACATGCCGGCCGACTTGGCCAAGCAGTTGCGGGAGATGGGGGCGTGGTAGGCGGCAGAGAGGGATTAGGGATTAGGGATTAGAGGGGCCTGGGTCAGAGACAGGCGCGCCTTGGGCCGCTATAGCCACCGGCCGCCGATCAGTGCCGTCTCCTCTAATCCCCAATCCCTAATCCCTCTCATGTTGTCCCCCGCCACCCGAACCGCGACGCGCGATCTGCTGAGCCTGGCCTGGCCGGTGATCCTGGCGCGCGTCGGGATCATGACCATGGGCCTGACCGACGCCATCGTGGTGGGGCGGTATTCGGCGGCGGAACTGGCCTATCATTCGCTGGCCTGGGCCCCGACGGCGGTGGTGGTGACGACGGCGGTCGGTCTGCTGCTGGGTGTGCAGGTCATGACCGCGCGGCTGCTGGGCGAGGGGCGGAGGGGCGAGGCCGGGGCGGTGCTGCGGCGGGGGCTGGCCTATGCCGCCCAAATCGGCGTCGCCTCCATGCTGGCTCTGATCGTGTTCGGGCCCTGGGCGCTGGGGCAGCTGAACCTGGCCGACGGGCTGGGCGAGGGGGCGCGGCCCGCCCTGATCGTCTTCTCCCTGTCCATGCCCGCCTATCTGATCTCGGTGGCAGCGCAGTTCTTTCTGGAGGCGCTGGGCAAGCCCAAGCCCGGCATGATCGCCATGTGGGTGGCCAACGGGGTCAATCTGGCGCTGAACCTGGTTCTGGTGCCCGACCTGCTGGGGATCGGCCTGTTCGGGGCCGAGGCCTCGGCCTGGGCGACGTTCGCGGCGCGAGTGTCGCTGGCGGTGTTCCTGGTGATCTACATCCTGCGCCTGCCCGAGGCGCGGGCGCTGGGCGTGTTCGCCAAGCCGCGGCGGGACCCGGTCGCGGCGCGCGAGCAAATCAAGATCGGCGCGGGATCGGGCGCGTCATACTTCATCGAGGTTGGGGCGTTCGCCCTGATGACCATCATCGCCGGGCAGTTGGGGGCGGCGGAGACGGCGGCCTGGGCCATCGTGCTGAACATCTCGGCCATCGTCTTCATGATCCCCATGGGACTGTCGTCGGCGACGGCGGTCGTGGTGGGGCGGGCCTATGGGGCGGGCGATCCGCGCGCCGTGTTGAGGAACGGGCTGGTCGGAATCGGCGTGGTCACCGCCCTGACGTTGGTGGTGGCCTTGGTGGTGTGGCCGGCCGCGCCGCTGCTGATCGGGGCCTACAATCGCGACCCGGCGCTGGTGGGCATCGCCGTGCCCGCCCTGGTGCTGGCGACGCTGTTCTTCGTGGCCGACGGGATTCAGGTCGTGGCGTCTCAGGCCAACCGGGCGGCCGGTGACGTCTGGTGGCCGACCATCATGCATTTCGCGGCCTATGGCGGGGTGATGATGCCGCTGGGCTGGTGGCTGGCGCACCGGATCGGCGTGGACGGACTGGTGTGGGCGGTGATCGTCGCCAGCCTGATCTCGGCCAGCCTCCTGACGGGGCGGTTCGTCAGGGTGGCGAGGCGCTTAGAGGGTTTAGGGCTTAGGTCGTAGGGCTTAGCAGCAACCGGGCTTGCGGTATGGCCCGGCACTCGCCACTAACCAGAGCCCTAAGCCCTACAACCCAAGACCTACGGTCCATGCCCCGCATCCTGATCACCTCGGCGCTGCCCTACATCAACGGCATCAAGCACCTGGGGAATCTGGCCGGGTCGATGCTGCCCGCCGACGTGTATGCGCGGTTCAAGCGGGGGCAGGGGAATGAGGTGCTGTATATCTGCGCCACCGACGAGCACGGGACGCCGGCCGAGCTGGCCGCCGCCGCCGCCGGGCAGGACGTGCGGACCTATTGCGACGAACAGCATGACATCCAGAAGACGGCCGGCGAGGCGTTCGGCCTGAGCTATGACTGGTTCGGCCGGTCGTCGAACGCGCCGAACCGACGCCTGACGCAGCATTTCGCCAGGGTGCTGGAAGAGAACGGCTTCATCGAGGAGCGGGTGGACCGGATGATCTATTCGATCGACGATGCCCGGTTCCTGCCGGACCGCTATGTCGAGGGGACCTGCCCGCACTGTGGCCACGTCGGGGCGCGGGGGGATCAGTGCGACAACTGCGGGCGGTTGCTGGACCCGACCGACCTGATCGCGCCCTATTCGGCGGTATCGGGATCGACCGATCTGGAGGTCCGCGACACCCGGCACCTGTATCTGCTGCAGACGAAGCTGGAGGGCCGGATCCGGGACTGGATCGAAAGCCGCGAGGGCTGGCAGACCCTGGCGAAGTCGATCGCCCTGAAGCATCTGGACGAGGGGCTGATCGACCGGGGCATCACCCGCGACCTGGCATGGGGCGTGCCGGTGGTGGGGCCCGACGGCGGGCCGCGTCCGGGCATGGAGGGCAAGGTCTTCTACGTCTGGTTCGACGCCCCCATCGAATACATCGGCGCGACCGAGGAATGGGCCGAGGCCAACGGCCGGACCTGGCGCGACTGGTGGCGTCTGGACGAGGGCGCCGACGACGTCCGCTACGTCCAGTTCATGGGCAAGGACAATGTCGCCTTCCACTCGGTGGTCTTCCCCGCCACCCTGCTGGGCTCGGGCGAGCCATGGAAGACGGTCGATACGCTGAAGGCGTTCAACTGGCTGAACTGGTACGGCGGCAAGTTCTCGACGTCGCAGAAGCGCGGCGTCTTCATGGACCAGGCGCTGGAGCTTCTGCCTGCCGACGTCTGGCGCTGGCACCTGACGGCCTATGGGCCCGAGGGGTCGGACGCGGCCTTCACCTGGGAGCAGTTCCAGTCGACGACGAACAAGGATCTGGCCGATGTGCTGGGGAACTTCGTCAATCGCATCGTCAAGTTCGCCGAGTCCAAGTTCGACGGGGTCGTGCCCGACGGCGGCGAGCCCGGGCAGCTGGAGGCGAAGCTGGAAGCCGATGTGCGCGCCGGTATCGCCGAGGCGACCGAGGCCTTCGAGGCCATGGAGTTCCGCAAGGCCTGTCAGGCGCTGAGGGCCGTGTGGGTCTTGGGCAATGAGTATCTGCAGGAGGCCGCGCCCTGGACGGCGTTCAAGACCGACGTGGCGCGGTCGGCCGTGGGGGTGCGCACGGGGCTGAACCTGGTCGCCTTGTTCGCCCGGATCGCCGCGCAGGTGATGCCCTTCACCGCGCCGGCGATCGCTGCGACGGTTGGACAGACCGACCTGTCATGGCCGTCGGCGGACGAGCCCCTGCTGGACCGACTGCCACGCGGTCAGTCCGTGGCGTCCGCCGAGGTCCTGTTCAAGAAGATCGAGGACAGCCAAGTCGCCGAATGGAGCGAGCAATTCGGCGGAGCCGGATGACCTATTCGAACAGGCTCGCCGGCGCGCCCTGCTCGTCAGGCCAGGCGAGATAGGCCGCATCGGTCGGGCCGACGAAGAAGCCCTCGGCCCGCCACCGACCGCCCACGCGACGCAGCAGGCCGTAGGTGCCCGGCCCGTCGAAGAAACCTTCTTCCGCGGCCTCGGCGTAGCGAGTGCGGCTGAAATCGATGGGGCGTCCGTCCGGGCGCTGGACCGAGCCGGCGAAGAAGGCCCAGTCGCCCTGGACCCGCAGCCGATCGACCACGAATTGAACGGGCTGGCTGAGGTCATCCTCGATGGCGGGACGAAGCGCGTCCAGCAGCGGGCGGCGCAGCGGATCGCCCACGCCGATGTCGCGCGGCGCGCTCTGGATCGCCAGAGCCGGAGCCAGGAGCTCAGCCGTCGCGGGCAAGGGGCCGGCGAGCAGCAGAGCCAGAAGAACAGGAGCCATGTTCGAACTTTCGCGGCTCCGGTTCGGACCTACTCCGTCGTGGGTGCCTGGGGCGAGGCTACGACAACCGGGGCAGGGGCGGAAGCGGACGTCGTCGCCGCGTCAGCCCCTGTCAGGGGCGCGCCCGCGCCCGGTAGTTCGCTGTCCTCGGTCCGCACGCCCCGCATGTGCTTGGCGACCTCCTTGTCGGAGATGTCCAGGAAGGCCGGGACGGCGGCGTTGTGCTGGTCCACATTGTCGGTCCGGACCACGACGGAGCGGTAGCCGTCCCAGATCATGTGCAGGGCGACGTACAGGACGATGACCAGACCGAGGTAGCTGATCCAGCGATACTTGTTCAGCAGACGGGCGATGAAGGTGGCGGCCAGACCCATCAGGGCGATCGACAGGACCAGGCCGAACACCATGATCCAGGGGTGGTCATGGGCCGCGCCGGCGACGGCCAGCACATTGTCCAGCGACATGGTGATGTCGGCGATCATGATCTGCAGCAGGGCGGCGCCGAAGGTCTTGCGCTTCAGGCCCAGCTCCTCGGGCGACGGTCCATGGCCGTGCTCGATCGACAGGGCGAGTTCGAGCTCGGCCTGGGCCTCGGCCTGGTCGTGGGTCTTCTGCTCCTGGATCTCGCGCCACATCTTCCAGCAGACCCACAGCAGCAGCACGCCACCCGCCAGCAGCAGGCCGACGATGGCCAGAAGCTGCACGGTGATCAGGGCGAAGCCGATGCGCATGACGACGGCGGCGGCCAGGCCGATCAGGATGGCCTTGCGCCGCTGCTCGGTCGGCAGGGCGGCGGCCGCGAGACCCACGGCCACGGCGTTGTCGCCGGCCAGCACGAGGTCGATGGCCAGCACCTGACCCAGCGCGGTCAGCTGGCTGGCGAATTCGGGAGAGCTGAGGAATTCCATGCGGCGGTCTCTAGCGTCGCGAACACCGTGCGCCAAGTCTCCTCCCCATTCGCCAAGAGGCGAACAGGGAGGAGACCGTCAGCGTTGCTTGCGGGTGGCCTCATACAAGGCCACCGCAGCGGCGTTGGAGACGTTCAGGCTCTCGAACCCGCCCGGCATGGGGATTTTCGCAAGGACGTCGCAGTGTTCGGCCACCAGCCTGCGGATGCCGTCGCCCTCTGATCCCATGACCAGGACGGTCGGCCGGTGATCCAGGGCGTTTTCCAGTGTCTCGTCCGAGGCGCCGTCCAGTCCGACTGCGCGCCAACCCAGATCAGCCAGCCGCTCGAGCGCGCGGGACAGGTTCGTCACCCGGGCGCAGGGCAGGCGCTCGGTCGCGCCGGCCGCCGCCTTGGCCAGGGCCCCGGCCAGCACGGGCGAGTGACGGTCCTGCACCACGATCCCGCGCGCGCCGAACGCGAGAGCGGAGCGGAAGATGGCACCGACGTTCTGGGGGTCGGTCAGCTGGTCCAGCATGACGATGACGCCCCCCTCTCCAGGCTCTGGGGCCGGCTCGGCGATGTCTTCGAGCGCCACGCCCTCAAGCGGCTGGACTTTGAAGACGAGGCCCTGATGCACCGCGCCCTGGGGCAGCAGACGCTCCAGTTGCTGGGGCTCGACGACCTCGACCTTGTGCCCATGGGCCAGACCGTCGCGCTCGATCTCGGCGGCGCGGTCGGGTGTGGCCATCAGGCGGCCCATGCCCTTCCTCGCCGGATTGGCCACGGCGGCGAGCACCGGATGGCGACCCCACAGAAGGGTGTCCGCATCGACCTTGCCGCGGCTGGCGCGCGGGGCCGCCGTCGGGTCGGGCTCGGTGGCGCGGGGGGACCAGCCGCCTTTCGTCGGACCGCCGGTGGGGCCCGCCGACCGAGGCTTGAAGCCCCGCCCGCCGGCCGGTTTTCCGCCCGATTTGTGATCGTTGCGTTCTGGAATTCTCGACACTATAAGACGCCCTCCGATTTGGAGCCCTAGGGCTTTCGGGTCTGGCGCTTCCTGTATCGCAGGCGTGTCCCGACCCCGAAGTCTTTTGTTCCGGGATGGGTCGAAAGACCGGTTCCGGGCGTTCCGACGGTCCGATCAGCGCGTGCGGGGGAATGTCCCGAGCGGCAAAGGGGGGGGACTGTAAATCCCCTGCGTAAGCTTCGCAGGTTCGAGTCCTGCTTCCCCCACCACGCGTTTCGGAACGACGGTTGAGGGCCCCGATGAGGGTCGGCGGTCGAGGCTAAATCAGCCGAGGCCGTCTCCGTGCGGGTATAGTACAATGGTAGTACAGCAGCCTTCCAAGCTGAATATGTCGGTTCGATTCCGTCTACCCGCTCCAGGTTTTTGACAGCACACGCGCCCCGCTTCCCCACTTCTGGGCCAGGGCCATCAGGAGTTTGGCCATGGCCAAGGAAAAGTTCGAACGCACCAAGCCGCACTGCAACATCGGCACGATCGGTCACGTCGACCATGGCAAGACGACGCTGACGGCGGCGATCACGATGACGCTGGCCAAGGCCGGTGGTGCCAAGGCGATGAACTATGCGGACATCGACGCCGCGCCGGAAGAGAAGGCGCGCGGCATCACGATCAACACGGCGCACGTCGAGTATGAGACGGCCAACCGTCACTATGCCCACGTCGACTGCCCCG